>TARA_R100001460_G_scaffold83686_4_pt1 | contig 26996 bp, 16 predicted proteins | sample TARA_R100001460 | Tara Oceans TARA_R100001460 (sample SAMEA2622190) | marine metagenome | biome: marine biome (ENVO:00000447); feature: surface water layer (ENVO:00002042); material: "saline water (ENVO:00002010), including plankton (ENVO:xxxxxxxx)" | depth 5 m | reverse complement strand
TACTGAGAGAGAAGATGCTAGAGAGCTTTTCAATCTACGTGATGAGGCAAAACTTACGGAAGAAGGCCGCCGCTTAGAGGATGGAACTTTTGCTTTAGAGCCCGACTTATCTAAAGACACTTTTACTCTTGAAGAACGGGACATTATGAATGCTCCTGATGACTTCCTAGGCAACTCTGATCAAAAAATAAATGGTAAAGGTAGAGCATACGCTTCTACTCATAGAGATTACTACAGGAAATTAATAGGTGAACTTACTGGGGCTCAGTTAGAAGTTGAAGAGAGTGAGAGTTTCCTTGCTCCAATTTTAGACTCATTGGATATTGAAACTGCGTCTCAAGGTTTTAAAGATCTGAATGATACGATTGATTTAATTTACTGCTGGGTAAACCTTATACGAGGATCTATTCTAAATAATGCCTCTAATACGTTATATGGTCCTCCCATACTAAGACTAACTCATGGGCCTATGTATAATAACATTCCATGCTTGGTGGATAATTACAGTATTAGAATCTTAGATGAGGCTGGGTATGACGTTCAAACTCTCACTCCTAGAAAAATTGAAATCACATTATCCTTAGTTGAATCAAGAACTGGTAACTTTGGAAGATACCAAGCCACTCAGCTTGAAAACGGAGATAACTTAACTGGCTGGGAATCTATCATAGGAAACAATGATCTTGATCCTCAGAATGGCTTAATAAGTGGAGGTGAACTTACGCGATGATCTATAATAATCATTTAAAGATAGGATATCAAGAGGGTAAGCATAGGAATAAAAAAGTTGTCACTAGCTTAAACTCTAAAGAATTCAGAGATTTTATTAAGTCTTTAGATGAAAGTGCATATCGAGTTGGGACGATTCCTCCTGGATTTGAGCACAGAGCAGACAGAATTTCTGATTTATTTTACGACACTCCTCAACTTGATTGGTTAGTTTGTTGGACTAATAATATATCAGATCCTTTTCAGCAGTTAAATGTTGGCGATAGAATTAGAATACTGAAGTAATATGTCCAAATCTTTTACCTACAATGTGGTTTTAACCAAATCTCACAAGGTTGCTAAGAAACTCTTTTTTCAAGAGTCTATAACGGGTGCTCAAGTTAATAGACGTAGGCTTAAATCAATATACTCAGATTTAAATTCTGAAGAGAGGGCAGATACTCTCGTGGTATCACCTTTTAACGATGATGGGTTTATAAGTCTGGTAAATGAATTCCCAGCCAGCAGCAAAAGGTTTATAACAATTAGAATGTTAGAAACCTCTCGTGTACTTGAGAATTTTCTAATATCTACAAACGCTCAGGAGGAGCTTGTTATTAGTAGGTTTAAGAAGAGAATAAGAAATCTTAGCAAATTAGATGATGAGACCTTAGACATAGTAAGAAAGATTAGACCTAGATTCTATTTAGCTTATGGAATTGGTGATGATGTTAGTGAGTGGGCTGGGCCATTTGTCATCGATTTAATTGATGTAAATCTTAGAATAAACTCTGACGGAGTCAGAGAGTTGGAAATGCTTTTCACTCCCGCTTTAGACTCCTTGAAAGTTTTTTCTAATATTCAATTCATAGATGAGGATTTATCTCAAGGTAGATCAGTATTTGATACAATTAAAGCTACTACTACCACTATTGAAGCAGACTCTTCTCTTACTTTTAAATTAGAAGGATTACCTGGAAGTAAGAGTCCAGGTTCGACTCCTGAATTTGGGGGTAAAAGACTTGCACCTCTTAATGATGATGGTGACAAGTTTAATTTTGCTGTGAGAAGACTGATACGTCGTTACCTCTCTAAAAAGTATACTACTATTCCTGAACAAAATATACTTGTCTTATTCTCTCAAGATTTAGATAAGGGTGAGGCCTTTGAATCTTTTTCCATTTTACCTCAAGCAAATTTTATGAATCGCTATCAAGAAATTCTTGGAGAGTATGGAATGTATGCCGCTTACCCTTTTAAGGAGATTATTGAGGAAGAACAAGAGGATCTAGACACTGAGATAAACAAAAGAATAAAAATAGCTAGCGATGAGGCTCTTAAAGAAACTAAGGAAGTATTAAAGAAAAATGATCCTAGAATAAAACAGATAGACAATCAAATTCTTAAACTAGGTGCCGATCGTAAAAAAATTGAACAAGGTATCATAAGTGGTGCTATTAGCCCTGGATCAAATTTAGGAGCATCACAGTTTTTAGATGAAGAGGTTAATAAGATAGATACTGAACTAGATCAATTAATTAAACGGAAGAACCAGATACTTGAAGCTATCGACATTGTAGCTAAAAAGCAAGTTTCTGAACAAAATTTCTTCAATGAAGAATTAACTAAAAGAATATCTCAAAAAGCAAGTCCCGCAAATCATGATGCCCGGATGAATGCTGCCAAGTTGGGTTCACCTTTTGATGGTAGTAAAGTGAACATGGGTTTCTATGTTGAATATGTGATCGACAATATAGATAACAACATTTTGGAACCATTGAGGCCTTTTTACACGTTTTTCAGAAAGTTAAAAACAAAAACACAAAAAGCTTTTGATCCCATAATATTTGAAGAAAACGACATAAAGGTTTCCACTCTCTTAAAAAAACATGGATTAATCGCGGATGAGACAGCCCCAGTTATTGTTATTGGTGAACGTTCCTTAGTCCGTCAATTACTATACAGTAAACTAATAATGCCAGATCTAGGTTCGGCTCTTAGCTATTCTAAATCTCCAAAGTCCTTAAAATCTAGATGGGAGGCTTACAGGAAAGAAGCAACCAGAGTATATCATCCACGAAAAGTGAGAACATCTTCGTTTAATGAGGCAGTGGACTTTGGACCTTACAAAGGATTTGAGAGTCTTGTAACAGGAGAATCTCTTATATTTATGCATAATCTTAAAAATTCAAATGTAACAGATATAAGCTTTGATAATAGTCCTTACAAGGCAGAACTACTTAGTATCGCTAACGAATCAGTTTACGCTTTGTTGGATCAAGGACTGAAAGGAAATCAGGATATATTAGATAATTCACTTAAAATAGACATTATTGATTATTTAGCTGAAAAGGCTGAAAAGGCGGGAACAGACAGTCCGGTTGCCATTCTAGAAGTCATAAAAAAAGACAGAGAATCTATTAAATATTTAAAACAAAGAGGAGAATCCACTCTTCGTGCCAACGGTAAGGATGTTCTAGATCTTATACTTTTCAGACTTAAGGGTAAAAGATTCGCAGATCTTAAAATAAAAAATAGGCCTGGGGAAAATATGAAATATGACGCAGACATTCTTAGAAAAGTTAACTCTTATGTCGCCAGAGCCACTGTAAAAACTTTGCCCTTCTTTAATTCAATTGATTATCTTAATAGAGATTGTCTTTTAGTTGGAGCCCCTAATAGGATTGTTGGATCAAAAATAGATAGAGAAAGGGATAAATTACCAGAACCTGCTGTATTCTCAAACAACTATAATATTCTTAGTTACAAGCACGTTATAAACTCTTCTGAGGCTTACTCAGAGTTTGAACTATACAATCCTGAGATTGGCGTTCCCGGCAGTGATATGAATATAAACTTTGCTACTCTTCTAGGTATTGCAGAAGATGACATTCAGTTGAAGGTAGATTTGGATGCTCAAAAACCTGGAAAAGTTAAAGTAAACGTAACTGATACCTTTAAAGGAGAGACTCCGGGACCGAAAGAAATTGGACCACCATTAGATGAGTATGGTGATCCTTATTTTGAAGGTATTGAAGGCGGTTACTTTGATTATGAGGGTAGCTTTGCGGGAGAGGCGTTTAAGAGAGATAACTAATGAAAGCACTAGTAGGAACAGTTACATCTAATATCGACTTCATGCGAGAGGGCGTGTTAAGAGTTAAGTTCACTGATTTATTTGATAATCAGGAACAATTAGTAACTTATACCTCGCCATTTTTTAGAGTAAATGGCGGAGGTATGGTTGCAATTCCTGAGGATGAGGATCAAATTTTAGTTTTTTGGAATGAAAATTCAACTCCTGGGGAGAAAAAGTTTTATTACATTTCAACAATCGTAACCAGCAAAACATTCAAAGCGGATGAAACGCCAAATCCAGATTACGTACCTCTCCGAAGCAACGATTCGAAAGCCAATCTCTATAATGAGGATTCTAAACCAGCCACTATAGCTTTCACAAATCAAGTAGGCGCTGGCCTGCTTGTGCATAGGGATTACCAAGAAGGTAGCATAAGTAACAATGTTACATTAAAGGCTGAGAGCGGCGACGAAATTAATATAGGCCCACTGGGTTTTCAAGTTAGAAATCCTCAAGGAGACTCGATTGTATTAGCGGGAACCAACGGCGATGATTTTCACGCCGCTCAATCTTTTGCATTGACGACAGAGTCTAGTCAGAAATATAAATGCACCTCTTCAGACATAACAATGAAAATTGAAGACGGTGGAGACATCAATATATTAAACAATTCAACTGGAGCTTTTGGGATCGAAGGTGTTGGAGGTAAATGGTCTGGTAACATTAGATTAAAGAGTTCTGAAAGAAATATTGATTTAGCAGCGTTAGGAGAGTCGAGTAATGTAAATATAATTACTCAAGGAGCTACGATTCAAGTGGACAGTCTAGGCACAGTTAAGATATCTTCAGCTAACAACATACAGTTTGAGAGCGCCGCAAATATAAATTTAAACGCCGCTCAGGGAGTTAATATATTTGGAGGAACTGGTGTCCAGATTGGCTCTAATGGCGCTGTAAATGCAAATGGATCCACAGTAAGTTTAAATGGAGTGCCGGTAACCTTCTTACCTACGAGTCCCTCTAAAGATGACAGAGCTAAACCTGTCCCAGGCAATGCTGGAACCCCACCTCCTGGTGTTACATTGACTCCGAATGATTACAGTGATCCGCTTGGGATAGGCTTTGGAGGTGCTCCGGTCTAATGTTTGATTTAAAAACTTTTCTATCGTCCGGCGGTAGTGCCTCCAACCTAGCTGCACAATTTGGTGTACCTAGCTGCATGCTGGGATTAGCTTCCGATGTTCTTGGTTTAATACCTACTCCTATTCTCTTGGCATATCGTGATGCTTTAGCTAAGGGTCGAGCCATAGGTGACGCTGTTGTAAAGAGAATAAACTCAGAAATCAGAGATGCTTTAGGGATATCACTTTTCCCAGACCGAGACGGCTTTTTTGGTTTTTTCTCCGATTCGTCTAGGTTTGGATTAGATGTTTTGGGCGGTATTACAGGTGCCCTAGGGACATTTATTGGATTCGCTCAGGCCGCAGCAGCGGCTGCCGATGAACTAGGGAGACGTTTCGAAGCCGCTAAGAATTGCATGGAGAAATTCAAGGAGTTCTTAGACTTTAAAAATGGGGAAGCATCCCAGCGTCGAGAAGAACTGGCAAACTTAGAGCCTGCCGGTCTTGCTAGAATTGTTAATGCTAGGTTTGGAGTTGCTCTACAGCAACAAGAGCAAGCTCAGAACTTTGTAAATCGAGCAGATAATCAAATAGCGGTAATTGATAATATCATACTTAATAGAACTCTAGATCCTTCTCTTGAACCTGGAGAGACAGAGTCCCCTGTTGAATCTGTGTTTAGACTTGAGGCGGGACCGCCTAAATCAAGGTCTGGTAAGTTTGTTCTTTCGGTTGATGGTTTATACTATGATTCTCAAGTTAGCGGCATTGAACCTGCTTTACTTGAACTTTCTGAAAGAGATGAAGATTTAAGATTTAATAAAGGAGGGTTTCCTAACGGAGAATTATGGAGACTTGAATTTGATCCTAGCATTGGAGGCAGAGGCATACCAACTACATCCAAGGATCTTAGATATTATTTCGACACCATATTAGATCCAGATATAATTGATGATTCGCAGTCTTTAACAAAATTTTATAATCAAGATGAGCTTTTGTTAAGTCTCGAAGGACAGAAAGACAGAAAGGTATTTGATGTTTCTGCTGAGTTACAGGAGTTAATCACCGCTGGTTCTTCTATAGCTGTTATTGACAACACGCGACAAGTCCTGTTTTCTGAAACTGCTCAGTACCAACAAAAGATAAACAAGAGAAAGAAGCAAATTGAGTTAGCGGTAAAAGTGCCTGCCTTTTTAGGGAAGGGACCGTTATTTATGCCTGGGAAAGTTCCTGTTAATGATTTTTCATATCTAGCGGGTTCTAATTTCTTAGTTGATATTGAAAATCAAAGAAGCATCGTTCTCGATCAAGCGGATGTTACTGGTGTAGTTCTGCCGCTTGAGATTAAGTTTACTGAGAAAATAGAAACAAATGACACGGTGTTCCTAGATCACATTCTGTTGGCGAATGTAGCTAAGGGTGAAATTGTTGATGATGCACCGGCCTCATCGGCCCCTAGCCTTCAGGTAAATACTAGGATAGTTGAAGACAGTCTTATTTCATTATACAATTACCTAACCGCTGAAACAAGTGAAACCTCGGGAATTGATTTTAAACTTCATAACAGCAGTGAGTTTGGCAATTCTCATAACGGTCAATTAGTTGGTTTTGCGCCTCAAATATTTAATAAAGGTTTAGGTATTGCTAACCTTGAGGGTATATGCAAACTAAGCACAAGTAACAACGCTATTATATCTGCCACAGGTAGTTACGTAAAGTTACCTGAAGTAATAGAGCTTCAAGACCTCTTCTACAATAAAAAAGGAGCGTCATTTGAAACGTGGATTCATGCACCTAGTTTGAGTAGTATTTCAGACGGGTATCAGGTTGGCAATTCTTCAACATCTGCTCTATACAGACTAATTCTTGCTAATGAAAACACTGGTTTAAGTGAGTCCAAGAATCCTCAAGCGGATATTAACAATTTGGACAGGGATACGGGCACAGGAACCACAAAGGGTATAGTATACGGGTTTACACGAGATAGAAGATTTACTGAAAATAAAATTCCAAGTAACGCCTCGAATGACAATGCCACATCTAGCCTTCAATTGGTTCTGGCTCCCACGCAATCCTATGACTCGTCAAGTGCAGGATTCATTGCAGATAGAGAAACTAATTGTAACAGGACTGGCTGGCGAGGCATGAAAGTTCCCGTTTTCCAAACCATAAATGGTAAATCATTATCTAGCTGTCAAAGTGAATTTTGTCACCTTTCTCTTACAGTAGATCCAACTGAGGATTTAGTTAAAGTTTATCTCGATGGCGTAAACATCTCAACATCTAGTTATCAAACTGTCTTTGGCACCAGCAAACCTGAAGAGGTGTTTAAAGCACCCTCAGTGTTCCAGAACAACTCCTTCAGATACGATGCATCAAGTGTGGATGCAAACTCTACAGAAGAATCCAAAGCAGGACCGTCTCTTGATACTTTCTTCACTCCTTGGATTTTAGGCGGTGGATATACCGATGGTAATCCTGAAGGTAATTTTATGGGCGGTGAGTATAACGGTAAAATTAGTGGTTTGCGAGGTTATTTAGGATGTACAAGATTTTATTCAAAACCACTTAAAGATGGTGAAGTCCTAAATAATTATAACGCAACTCAAAAATTCTTTAAGAACATAGATCTAAGTTAAAATGCCAATCTCAACTAGTGTAACGACCTACGGAAGTGTATCTCCTCGTACAATTAAGAGACCTATATCTCTTGAAGATCCTAGACTACAGGGCCTTGAGTATCCTATTTCTCTTAATCCGAAGAATGGTTATTTTAGCAAATCATCAAATCTTGAACTAATTAAATCTAATCTTTCATCTTTAATTAGAACTCATCGAGGTGAGAGATTTATGAGGCCTGATTTTGGCTGTAATCTTAGAAAATTCCTCATGGAGCCTTTGGATGAGGGTTTGTTTTCTCTGATAAAAGAGGAGGTTATTACCGCGATACGTAGATATCTTAGAACTGTTGCGGTAGGGAAACTTCAAGTGTTTGAAACACGAGGTGGTCAATTGAAGGTTAATTTATTCTGTTCGGTTAGGGACGCTATTGCGACAGCTTTTAATATTGGAGTTAGAATCTAATGGTTGTTTTCTCAGGAACAGTTGAATCAGACTTTTTAAAATTATTACCGTCTGATCTTGATGATAAAGAAAAGCTTATTGACTTTAGTGCTTCAGACTTTGAAACACTACGTCAAAACTTAGTTAATTACGTAAAAGCCACATTTCCATTAGACTATAACAACTTTGAAAGTTCAGACTTTGGTGTTTTACTTATTGAGATGATGGCCGCAGTGGGTCACATTCAGTCCAACAAGTCTGACTTTTTAGCAAATGAAAATTACATAGGCACTGCACGTAGTCGAGATAGTGTTAAAAGACTTTTAGAACTAATTGGGGTACGCATGAAAGGCCCAATTTCCGCCGCCGCAAATGCATCTTTAACCTACCAAACTAATACAGTCGATAGCCCGTCATCTCTAACGGTCTCGGCATCTAACAGAGCGATTACAATTAATTCACCCGAAGATGGTGCCCCAATATCATACACCCTCTATAAGGTAAATAACAACGGAACTGTAGACCTCACTGATCCTTCAGAGGATTTGGAGTTTGGTGTAACTGCAACTGACAGCGGAGTTGTTTCAGTTACTAATGCCGTTCTTCTTGAGGGAGCCTTGGTTGTTGAGGCTGGAACCTTTACTTCTCCTTCTCAGATAAAAGCTGTAAATTTATCTAGATTTCCTTATGTCGAAAAGAGTGCTCAAGTTTATATCACAGGTAAGTCTGAGACTGAGGGTATTTACAATGAAGAAGAGAACATTTACTTTGCATCAGGTGCGACTGATAAAGTTTTTCAAATTACCACTGATGAAATCTTCAAAGCATCCGTTCTTTTTGGAGATGACAGTATCGGAAGATCTCCTGCCTTAGGAGATAGGTATGTCATTACTTATCGTGTGGGTGGGGGCACTCGGGGTAACTTAGCAGAAGGAGTGATAAACGCTCAAATAGAGGGCACTTCTTTCTCCAGCACTGACAGCGAGACTGTCACTCTAACGGTTGAAAACACTAGTCTTGCTACGGGTGGCAGAGATGCTGAGTCAGTAGCTCAGGCTAAGAGGTACGCTCCTTTATTATTTAGAACACAGGACAGATTAGTAACTCTGCCAGACTTTAAGGCTTTTGCTAATGCTTTTGCTTCAAACTATGGTTCAACTGGTAAAGCCACCGCAACTGTTCGAAGAGCTTTTTCCTCTGCAAATATTATTGATTTGTTTGTCTTAGAAAGAGCCTCAGACACACAGTTAAGAAGAGCAACTCAGGAATATAAGCGTCAGCTTTTAGAGGCCATCCAGCCTAAGAAAATGATAACTGACGAGGTTGTTGTTGTTGATGGGCTAATAAGAACTTTTGATATCGATATCACTTTAAATGTTGAAGAGAAATTTAGAAGAAATGAAAGCATAATTATTCAGTCAGCTAAGGCTTCTATTTTAGATTATATGAACTTTAATAACACCGACTTTGGTGAATCTTTTGTTCCTCAGGATCTAATTAGAGTTCTCCTGAAGAATGAAACAAACATCAGGTTCGCTGAAGTTACCAATGTGAAGTCTCCAATCAGAGTTGGCTTCAATGAAATCATTCAGTTAAATAACTTAGCTATTAAGGTAGAGTACATCTAATGTCAGGTAAAACTTACTTAAGAAATCAGAAATTCTTTCAAAGAAATTATTCTGAGGCCATAAAGTTTATTCTACCGGAATACCTATATGATGATGATGTTTCGGGAACTCCTAAATCTGATGATCTTGTTGATACAATAATTAATAGCCATATTGATATTGCTGATAACTTCTCTTCAGTATTAAATGTGAGTGCAGTTGAAAATTCTGTCTTTAGTGGTATTAACACACTCAATGGTATTGCACCTTATTTTGTAAAACAAAATAATCTAACAAATATTACCACTCAAAATTTTGAGGACAATGTATTATCTTTTTTTAATACTAAATTAAAAGATTTTAAAACACAAGGAGATTTTTCGAGTTACGTAGAGAGTACACTACTGCCAGCAATAAACCTTAATAAACCTGACGAATCAATATTTTCTACGATAGGAGACTCATCTTCTATTCATAATTATTTGATTTCAAATTTATCTTGGATGTATTTTCTTAATACATCAGGACCTTCTTTTGATCCATCTTCATACGTTAAAGACTTGTTGGTGAGTGGCATTTATGAAGGGAAGCCATTCAGGACTAAAGATGGGATCAATGGTCTTTCAGAGTATGTTTGGCGTAATGCATCTTCGGCATATTACCCATCTGAGATTTTTGATGCAGGATTTAGATCTGATCTCAGCGGAACTCAACAATTAGACAAACTTAAAACCTGGAATGATGTCATATACTCAGAACTTTTTTCAGATTCTTCGGACTTTAGAGTTAGAGATAAGTTTGAAACATACATAGAAAACACTTTAAAATCTGCCATTAAGATTGAAGATGGCCCTTTTGCTAGACTAATAAGAGCTTTATCATTCTTCGCTTTCGATATTAATAATGATACGGAGCAGATATCAACTTTATACGATATTGATGATTGCCCTGATGAGTATCTGCCTTTAGTTTCGCAGCTTATTGGCTGGGATCTTTTTGGCAACAACCCTGAGAGGTGGAGATTACAGCTTAGAAACGCAGTTTCAATTTACAAAGCAGTAGGAACCAAGAAAGCTATTCAGAGCACGGTAAATACAATATTCCCTAAAAACAGCTTTCCAATTGAAGGTAGGATATCTGAGCTTTGGGAATCCTATGTTCCTTTTCTTATTTACTATTCTTTAGCCACTGAATCAAACTTTTACAAAGACTTTAGCACCTGGACTCCTGATTTGGCGGCTAACATGAATGTTGAAAAATATTCATCATCTAGCATGGATGATAATATTAGATTATCCGTTGACAGAATTCTTTTGGAGGTTATTCGTCAGTTCCCAGACAATTTCCCAATAAACTCTTGGCTTACTGAATTCGATGGAACCTTCAAATATAGAGGAAGAGATTATTCAATACCTCCTTTTGAAGAATATCCATATTATGTTAACACGGAACTGGACGCTGCGATGGTGGGCTTTATAGCAGAACGACTGGTGGCGTTCGGTGTTAGACCAGAATTTGCTTTAGATGTGAGTTCTTATATAACAACAAATGCTTTGGACGTTGTGATAGATGTCCTTGAAGAAAGTCAACCTAAAACTGGAACTTGGTTGATATTTACCTCGGGTTACAACGCACCTCCAAATTTAGATAACCTGATTAGAAACATAAGTAGTAAGAACTTTGATTATGCTTCCTTATGGTCTGGTAAGTCATCTCACTTCAAATTAGTCTTAGATTCTTCAGAATTTGATTTCAATAAGAAAAATGTAGACACCGCAGATAGCGGTGATGCTTTACAATTCGTTGCTGATGTCGTAAATAAGTTTGCACCTGCTCATGCCATACCACTAATATCTCTTGAGATATCTGCTGCCCCAGACGTTTTAGGGTTTGAGGCTAGTTGTTTACCCCACATCTACCTAGATAGCGAAGAGATTGATGTCGGGGCTGGAAGTAATAGATTCGCATCTGGTATATTTTTAAATACTTACAAAAGAGGTATTAATACTGATGGAGCAGCAATCGGTAAGGCTGCTACTCAAACTCTAGTATCTCCTGAACTTATCAACGTCCCTAGTATAGGCGGTGTTCCTAGGAAATCTTCTAGAAGAAGATCTTATGAGAAGATCATGCCGTTCAATGGTTACAGCGACAGAACTGGTTTCAACATGCCTGTATCTTTCGACATGTCTTCTGACTTAAGTGGTGTTCCGTTAGGCTTAATCCCAAGTTCACTAACTTACAACCCAGTTAGCAGCGTTATCAATTTGCCTCCTATTTGGGCTCAATGTGAAAACCTTAATTCTGCAAACACTTATTTTGAATATGATGTAAGCAACACTCAGAACATAAGGGGTAAGGCAGGGAGCATGCAACAGAATAAGGACAGGACAACGGATAGAGGTCAGCTTCCTGCCATCTACGCTGTCATGCATAGAATTGGGGAAGGTAAAAAAACCTTTAAAGCTTTACAGGATATTGAAGCCAGCGCCTCTGCTTTAAATAGTTATTTGGATGACTTATTGCTAGCTTTATCTTTAGTTGCAACTCAATTCGAACGTAATGCTCTTATCAATGAAATAGAACGAGTTAGGGCACTTCTTAATGGAGATACAAGATCTTTAGTCACAAGCGGCACCAATGCAAATGCGGATGGGTATACTTTCCCCGCGTCAGTAAGTGATTACTACAATTTTGAATTTGGTAGAGATCTTCATAGATTATACAAGTCCTATCAAGAAAACTTTAAGTGGCATAGGTTGAGTCCTGATGTTCAAAATAGAGATGGAGCAAATATTTTCTCTCACACCTTCGGTCCTCTTCTTTACAATCACGACTTTGAAAATTTAGGAACCGTAAAAACACCAATATCTACATCTCTTTCTGCAACACAACAAATAAATGTTTTAAATGATGCATTTACGGGCACTGGATCTTTTGCTGCGACTGGTGATTCTGACATGTACCTGGGCACCTTTGAGAGAGTATCGTCAGGTGTTCTAGATGCTGTGGAGATGGTTCTAACTTCAGGCATAGAAGACGGTGCATCCTTCTCTGTCATAAGAGTTCCAGGATCTCAAAGAATTTCTTACGAGGATCCATTCCTCTTTGATAATACATTTATCACTATGCGAGCGGGTGATAGAGCGTCCACTAGGTTAAGATTTGATATCTCTAAATATTCAGCAGGTTCTGATTATCCAGTTGCCAACAATTTCTTGTCACCAGATCATGATTTCAAACTTAACTTAAACAGTTTAATTAGCACAGACTCAGGAACTACTTTTGGAGGAAGAGGCATCGGGGTATGGATTCATACCAAACCAGAGGATGGTAAGATGTGGAGTTTCTCACCAAATGGGAACTGGGTTCAGCATAATCAATTAATTTCTAGAAGTGATATGTTGAAGGTTTACGCACACACTAAGAATGTGCCTCTAAGATCTAATGATCCCTCGTCATTCACAACCACAAGCATTTCCAACTTTGCTTCTTTAAGCCAAGTTTCATCGGTTAGAACCTCCCCCATCTTTGGTATCTCTCCTACCGACTTTGAAGATTTAGAAATTACATTCAACACTAGAAACAGAGATATTAGACTTCCAAATGAATACCGTAAAGAGTACGGGCAATTGCACAGGTTAAATCAAAATTATGTTATTGAAGTGTTTATAATCCCAGGAGGACAGCCTGATCAGTTCATGCTTGTTGATAGTTTAAAAGTTCAGGATCTCACCCTAGATAAACTCTCACAAGTTTTTGCAGGTGGTACTCTAAGCAATACTCTTTGCAAGCTTAAAGAACTCAACAAGGAGTGCTTAGAATACAGGCTTGCTCTTTCCAAGCAGGACCTATTTGACATATTTAAACACTTTAACAATATCACAGGCAAGAACGCTGCTACGGCATATGCCAGCAGAGACAAGTCTAAAACTGCGGCTATAATGGAATCTGAGGGTGGTTCAAAGATAGATTACAGATTACCTAATGAACTGATAACTGTCCTAAACCCTACAGGAGTTATCAACACTACAGTCACAATACCTATCTAATGTTTGTTCAAGGCTTCGGAGAAATTCTTACTGACATACTGACGGTTAATCCTGCATTTTCTGATTTGCCGTCTGCTAGTTCAATTCTGGATACCTCAAATTACACATTTCAGGCTTTGACATTTGGTAAAGATGCTGAGGGGTTTGTTCAACACTCGCACGCCATATCTTCGATTCAGTATGTGGACGGAGTTGTTGCATCGGGGGCTAGTTCTTTTGATTCTGGGATTTTAACAGTAATTAACTATGCCTCTGATGCAACAAACGGAGCTTCATCATACATACCTTCGGGAACTTATCTATTATTCTCTTCAACATATAATTCTGTTCCAAATGATCCATCTCCATTGGATAGGAGATTAGAGCGAGGGTCTACATTATCTAATAATCTAACCACAAGCACGGCCTCAGGCTCCTTCACTAGTGCTCTTCCTGATCTTGGACATTACGCTAATCCCGCTGTGGATGGTCAGCTTAGTGCTGTATGGAATAAGGTAGGAGGCTTTCCACCCTCTGGAGGAAATGACTATCATTTTTATGATAAAGATAAAGATTTAATATTTACTGGAACACTTAGTAGTGACTACAACCTTTCGGGATTAATGGACAGAAATGGATTCTTAACGGTAAACCCTCAGTCAGTGACGGATGTGGTTAATACTAACTTTACTGCTGGCGCAATCGTATTTTCTTCAGTTGGATTTACCCCCTCAGTGGGTAAACTAAAGATAAGGACCCGATTAAACAGGGGAGATGCTATGTCCCTGGTGGCATTTGGAAGCGTAAAACACATAGGAATTTACTGTTTAGATTTAAAATCAATTCTAGCAGAGGGATTAACACCTCCCTACAATTGGAATTGTCTAAATAATAACAGAAAGTATAAATTGGTGGCAAAGGCTACGATTTTAGATAATCCGATTTTTCACAGAGATGCTGCGGGCCTCAGTGGTTTCGGAACACTTCTTGCTACCAATTCTGTAATAATTAATCTAAATTTGGATTTTAAATGATTAAGTCACTAACAAATCAGATGGGAATAAAAGGCCACCTAACGATTCACAAGGTCTATGAAGGTCAGGAAGAGCTTGTGTATGATGAGGATAACGTTATCGTCTCTGGTTTTGGTTGGGCTTTATCGCATCTTTACGGTAAAGTTGGATCAGAAACAATTACTGATTACCAGATCGACAGATTTAAATTAGGTGTTAGTGGTAATCCCGACCTTCAAGTAAGCAGCACGAATAACGTGTCTGGGGGTTTAACCTCTGTGGCGGAATACACAGGAGCAGGGGATAGTAACCTAACTGTTGTTTCTGGATTCAGGTGGGCTAACAACATAGCTGGTACAACTCCTGAATTCTTTGCAAAAATACCTTTTAGTAAAGTTACCAGGGTAGATGATAGAACTGTTCGATTTACAATTTTTGTAGATGAAGATTCTTGTAATAATCTATCTCGTGATGGTGAAGATGCTAACTTAAACGAGATTGGTATATTTATTAAAAACCCGAAAGCTAGCGCAACTGAAACCTCTATCTTAGCGGCGTATAGATACTTTAGTAATATTAGAAAAACATCAGATTTTGCTCTGGTGTTTAGATGGACAATATCATTCGGATAACATGTTAAACCCAAGTGACGTATATGTGGCAGGTGGATCTGACAGCCTTTTAGTTTGCTGGACTGATAAGGTTACTAAGTATGACGCTAGCTCATTTTATAATTTTGAACAAGATAACCTGCCCTTACATGATTTAGACGAACGCACAACTCTTCTTTGGGAAAAGTTTGGACATCCAACCTCAGCACTTACAGGCTTATCTTTTATTGTCTCTGCTGACGCAACTTCCTCCTGTAGTCCCACTCACTTTACCACACTTAGTGCATGTATTGATGCTCTACCCGAGGTTATTAACTACCCAATCTTAGTGGAAGTTGCTAGTTTTGGCGATTTAGGAGGTTTGAATTTATCTAACAAAGCTTTTGGACCCAATGGTGCCATTGAAATTATAAATAGGCTTAGTTCTTTTGCTCCTGCCATGAATCTTTCAGGGATTGCTTTAGCGGGTCAACAGTATGATTCTGCATTTAGCGATTATAAACTTGCAAGCGCGATAGTACCGATACGTCGAGATGTACAGCAAGCAGGCACGGGAGCATCTGGCCCAGGGCTGGCCTTTGATATGCAGCAGGCAAAGCTATTCAGCACCAATGCTTTTGTGGCTTCCGGCGCTAAAAAATGGCAAGATGACCGATTTAGTCAATTTAACCCATACGTTTTCTCCAAGAAAGTTGTTCCAACCCAATTAAATAGATTGACAGCTTCTCTAAGCAGCACCACTGATCCTTGGGATATTACTTTGGGTTCGGTGTCTGAGGTTGAAGACTTCAAATTTGTACCTTTCGATAAAGCCTCTTCAGATGCAACATTTGATGTAAGCACTCTTAATGAAATAACTGGAAGCGAAATTAAATGGGGCGATGGTACTGAGCAACCAAACGGAACTGCTGCGAATAAAACCGCTGCTGCTGCTTTTGCATACTTTAACAAGTTAGACTTTATTAAGGTAAATGATTGTAACGGCCCTGTGTTTATCAGGAACTTTAACGTTGACGGTGAAAACTTAATAGGCCGTGGTATTGAAATTAAAAATTCCACCGTTAATCTTGAGAGATGTTCCGTTTCTAGATGTAACGAAGCGGGTCTTCATATTGATAACTCGGAAGTAAATCTACTTAGAGGATTTGTTGGTTACAGAAACTATTCTAATATTTCCTCTAGTAGGGCAGGTATTCCCTTTACTGAAAAAAGAGACTCTTATCAAAGCCTAAGTGGGTATGGCGCTGGTATTCGCGCCGTTAACTCAACTTTAAATCTTAAATCTACTTACGCTAGAGATATTGTACAGTCCTCCGCTGCGATAGATTCTGGAGTTTATGGCAGCTACGATACAAGCGCCGGAAATATAATTGCTCCGTCTATGGAAGCTTTATATTGCTTGTCTAGAAATGATATTGGTATAGACGCAATTAATTCACGAGTTCATGGAGGTAAGACCGAGCTAAATGGTGATTCTCCAACATTTGGAGGATCTCAAGAAAATGATTCCTCTCGCATGTTCTCAGAGTTGAACACAGAGGCTGGCGTTAGACTTAAAAATAGCACTTTAGATTATAGCGGTAGACTTTATCTTGACGGCAATTACATCGGGCTCGATTCCAATGGTTCAAAGATCTACTCCGATTCGTTAAACTCAAGATTTAATCAATCTACAGCGTTGAATCTTAAAAATTCTGAATTAGTTTACAATAAGGATTTGTATGCGAAGGCAACACATTCAGACAAAGATGCAGTTCTAACTACTTTAGAATCGCAAGTGGGATGTATTTTGAACGGTCAAGACGTTGTTTGTGACAATAGCACAATCAAACCTTATTTTGTAAGCTCAATGCCTGATATCTTTACCATGTTTTACACCAGCGGTTGCTTTGGTAGAGAACAAACAACGGGAGAATTACTACCCTCTGTGCATTTAAAAGGTGGCTCTGACGCAGACCTTGTTCACGCTCATATGGTAAGAGTTCCTGGGGCTAGTAAGACTCTTAATGCTCAATATGGTTTACTGTCACATGTGGAGGACAATTCTACTCTGACAGTTAGGGGATCGGGTCAGTATGCTAATATTTTCTTAGGCCCTAAAACTAGGGATGATAGTATTAATGTTGCAGGTAAGTATGCAAATAATGGTTCTACCATTAAAATCCAAGGACCAACTACATTTGGTAGGTTTGGCGTTGATGTTTTAGCAGAAGACAACTCTACCATTGAAATTACCCCTCATCAATCTAACAACGGAACTCTCTTAGTATCCTCTTTCGATCTCTCAAATCCAGTCAACCATACGATGGTTGAATTGCACTCGACTAGATCTTGCTTAGTGGCTAATAGAAATTCAAACATTCTTATGGAGAATGTTGGAGATTACCAAGTTAATTACCCTAATGGCACATATGGAAACTCAATTGGAGCCGCATATGATTTTGCTAATTCAGATTATCAAACTTTTGCCAGTGCTGGGTATGTTCAATTCTACCCTAATGCTTTCATTGACCATGGCGATGTTGTTTTTAATCCAACCACTGCCGACAACAAATACGTTTTTGAAACTAATGCTGCTGGAGCACCTAGCCCTTATTATTTAATACACAATCAAACGAATAATATTGATGGCATATCCACTGGAGGTATGTGTGTTAGGGCGGTTGGTAACAGCGTTGTTGAAGCTAACAATGTTCACTTCCCAGCCACATGGCACAACACCTCAGGACAGATTTATGATCTTGAGGGCACTGCTCCGTTACCTGGAAATAACTGCACCAGACTATTTATTTGGAACATAGCTGATAACTCATTATTAAAAGCATCTTACTTATCTGTAAGCGGACATCACCCTAAGGATTCAGGCTACCATGGGCCTTCAGGTGTTTGGAATAATGCCACTGGTGATGCGGCAGCATCCGGAGCCTTTTCGGGCACTCCCGATACATCAAGCCTTTCCGTCTTAGACTACTACGGTAAGAGTAATGAAAATCCTTTCGGATCATCCTCGATTGAAAACTTTGGAGCTTTTAGACTTTACTTCTCTGTAGACCCTGTTACCAATTTTATGGTTGTAAGTGAGGATATTAGACTTGAGGGCCTTGCTCGACAAGTTTTTGCTCAGGGTTACAACTTTTCTGGTAATCTGGTTGCTTCATCTAGCGATGATTTTATAGCTTCCGCACAATACACCTCAATCCTTAAGAGAGATGAGAATAATATTATTCAACCTTCTGGCTTCTACTACGCTTCAGCCATGATGGCAGGCTCAGATAGTATTAAAGCTATGTTGGATGATTCAGCGTTAAACACTTTCGCAAATGCTAAACACAATATGGTTGGCAAGTCAGGACTTGGTAAGGTTGTGGAAGGCTATTATAGTACTAGCGCGTTTGGAGGGGATTCCTTCAATTCATATTCTTACAGTACTGGCCTTGCTTCTATAAATAACTTTGATCTTAAGAAGGATAACTAATGCCTAACGAAATCAGATATTACGATACACCTCACACGTTTATTAGTCCGGTTAGACATTTTAAGGCTAATGATCCCTACTACTTTGAGATTGATAACATCCCAGTTAAACAGCTTGAAGAGTCACAAAACTTTCTTAAGGATCAGGTTGATGGTTTAATTACTCGTGCAAACAACAAAGCCGAGATTTCAATTGATAGATCAGGCTTTTCTGAGTTAAAACCCTTTGCTAATGGTAATGATCGCAAAGTTAGGGTAAACCCAGGTAAGTATACATCCAGGATCAATAATGCCTACAGCTTAACTCCTTTACAGGTAGTTCAGCAAGTTGCTGGTTTTAGCAACACTAGAAACAGTGACGGGACATTATCTGATTTAAATACTTACAGAGTTGAAACAAATATTGGGGGCGCGGCTGCTGCTGCTCTTAATCAATTTCAAAATGGTCTTCTAGGTGACGCCTTGAACATGAACGGCCTTGCTGAGAGAACGTTTGTCTTCCCTTTCTGGGATGAGGATGGCTTTCACTTGGCTAAGGGCTTTGATGTCTCAGGTACAACCACTCCAGGGTATGGTCAATTTGATGCTGACTTTTCTCCTGATGATAGGTCTCTATATCCAAATTTCGTAGGTGCGTTGCTGAAGCATAGCACTCCAGATACCACCCGAGACTTAGTGCTTATCAAAAATGTATTCGAGGCGGGTGAGGAACCACAGGCAGGTCAACAAGGTAGGCTTGAATCTGAGTTTATTAAAAGATGGCGCGGAGCAATTAGAACTTCCATCGTAGATGTGCCTGAGGAGTTAGAAATCACCGTTCCAGATTTTGATCTTGATGATTTCTTCTACATCGATGCTAACGGTAATAGAGAGGCTTTAAATGCTAATCAAAGAATTGATTTGCTGTTTATCTATTCAAAGGCAGTTGATGAAGAATCCACTACAATACCTAAGTTCGACGCAAATGGCAATCCAACCACACTCACCGCTCCTGCTCTTGGTATTCTAAAAGGGGCCGGTATAGGTGTATCTAGGCAAACAGCCTCCAATAATAATAATGCAGATGATCGTGTTAGTCTTCAAACTTTGGATGGAACGCCCATTATGCTGGCTCACCCTGGTGATGAGAACAGTAGCAACAACGGATTCACAACTTCCGCTGGCGTAGTTAGGGGTTCATTCCCTTCACCAGATGATTTGATGAACTTAGCTCCTGCACTCTCGGAGCAGTTAGAAACTAACTCACTTCAACTAATTGGTCAATCTATATTACCTGTGGCTTACGTTAGAGTTCAAAGCGATACTGGGCCTATTGCGGATATCATTAATAATGATGATATTATTGATATTCGTCCGTTCTTTAGAACCACTGAGTTAGCTTACAATGAGCGCGCTGGCATTGCTGCCGCCACACCGCAAGTTTCAATAGCTAACCCAGTTGTTACTGAGGCTCACTTGGAGAAAGTTAGAAAGGAAGTTTATGGTGATATCAATGATCGTGTAGGTGCGATTGAAGGTGCTCTCGCTCAAACAAATGTTGCGGTTGGTCAGATTGCAGGCCCAGGGAATTCAGGAGCAAGACCAATCGCTGCTGGTCAAGTCCTAGGAGGCTTCTGGGGTCCTGAGGGAGCCTTGATGAAGCTCTCCAAGTCTAACATAGCTGGTGGTCTAAGAAACGCTCAGTTTAATCAAATTGTAGATATAGTTGAGTCTGAGTTTGGTTACAAGGCTGGATCTATTCCTTACTTGCCTAATTGGGATAAGGCTGAGTGGTATGGTAAGGGCAACTTTACTGGGAATAATGTTTGTGACCACATTAATATGGGCGCTGGTTTATTGGTAGAACCTGCGGGTCCTGATGGAGATCAAAAGTACATGCCTCCGTGGATTGAAAATCGCAATAATGGACAAACCAGCACCGTTCAAGAAATTAGAAATGAGCGTGGATTTGACAGATTCGCAATGTTCAACTGGGGTCCAACCAACAATGCGGTTTACACGTTTAATGGTATTGCTGGTCTTCCTGGAGCTATCCTTGGCAATCAAACACCGCCTATAGTTGGTGAGGCCCTTGCTTCTATCAATCGAAGAAATGTTCAAATTAACTTTGTTAGGAAGACCATTAAATTGGATCTCACTAATACACCCTGGGTTCAAGATTACAACGTGAATGTCAGTTTTTTAAATTGCACTCCACTGTGCGATCCAACCAGCCCTCCTAATAGTGGTGAAAATCAAGGACAGGGTATAACTAATAACAGAAATTCTTGTCAAATTTGGGTTGAGAAATTCAAAGATTACTTCAACATCTGTGTTGCTTGGGCAGGAACCAATCACCTTGGTAAAACCACGGGAGATATATTCCCTTGGAACAATAGAAATGACCCTGAGCGATTTGCAGGATTTGCTCAAGTTCAGCCTTTCCTACTAGGAGGATCTCCATTCTCAAGAAGCAACATTAATGCACCTTTTGGCTTCTCGGTAAATTACGGAAATGCAAGTCAGAGAGAAGATTTCTTCAGTCAGCAAGTGATTAAGCCGGGATTAGCACCCGGAAATAATGTCACTACTCCTGCATTCTTTAATCCGCTTATTCCCTTACTCTACCCTTCCGTTAAGTTTGAAGTTGTTGGAATCGCTGGCGATTTCTTAACGGAATCATTAGGAGGAAACGGCGCTAAGATGAGGACTAATAACCCAACTATTACTTGCTCTTGATATAAGTCATGCCTGTATCTAATGACCCAACTGTATTCCCTTGTGGCAGAGGGAATTTCCCAGGAACTCAAGGTACTGGGGGAGGTGGTCAGGAGCCAACAGTCACACCTCCGATTATTGTGCCGAAGCCGTCACAGATCCCGGTGCCTCCATTCTTACCTCCAACTTCCCCACCTCCGCCACCAGCGGTAAAGTGCGTTGAGATTAGTCCTGGTCAGGGAGCGCCTGATCCTGACCCAGGGTTTAGATTTACTAATCTTCCTTATCGGCAGTGTATGCCTTGTGATGGTTTGAAGAATACCATAACGGATCCCAGAACAGGTCTTCGTATCGGTGATGAGAACAACCCATCGCCTGGAGATCGAGGATGTATATTTGTAAGCATAGATGATTGCAAGCCTAATTGTTTAAACCCTCAGGAAAGAATTCGTGAACCAGGAGATGTTGTCCCTCCTCCAACTACATTTTCACGCCCAACTACGCCTGCGCCGCCCGGTAGATTCCCAGGTCTTACTCCGGCTTCAAGAGGTCCGATAACTGGAGGAAATCAGTTTTTCAGATGTGAGGTTGTGGCTCTAGGTGTTTGTCCTGGAGAAGAAGGACTGTCTCTAAACGAGGCTACTATTACCACAGTTTTCACCGAGTGTCGTGCTTGTAGTCCAAATATTGTGAATCCCAATGGTTCTGTAGAGCCTGATCCAACTTGCACTTTCTCTAGTTTAGCCTTGTGTGAAGCTAATTGTCAATCTCCTACATTTACTAATCTTCAATGTCCGCCGGAGATAATCAATACACAGACCCCTGTGCCTTCTGAGCCTACCACGCCCTTTGGAGATCCGATTGTAATTGTTCCTTTTTCAGTCGCCAACGAACCAAATACGGTTGTTCCTGGGGTTCCGCAGGCAATTGAACCTCAATCACCATCTTTAAGCATAAATGCGAATAATCAAGCTGCTCAAATAACCACTAACCAACAAGCTGTTAATGGTAACATCATAACCGCAAACGAAATAGTTGAGAATGAGGATTTTAGAGACATTCAAGCTCGTATCTCTAAGCCCGTATTATTCGATCCTGATTTAAACTTCTTTAGGATTGAACCTAATCTAGGCGTAAACTTGGTCTCCAATAGCAGTAATCTTAAAGTATTTAACACAGAAGTAGCAGAGGAAGTATCAGAGATATTAAGCAATGGTAATTCTAATATGCCTTGGAATGAGGTTACCCTTCAAAACTTGTCTGACGATAAACTTTTAATAAGTTTGAACCCTCTTTTAGCAAACTCTTTTCAGTATCTCAGGTATCCAGGCGGTCAACCAATCGGAGTAAGCACTTTACTAAATGTTGTTAGGAAACATATTCTTGAAGGAACGATAGACGAATTTGATCCTGATTATTATATAAATTCTGCTCAAGCACAGCTAGAAAGTAAATTCGATGTTCTGGAGAAACCTGTAGACGGAGAACTTTCTGATAGGCTAGCTATTAAATTTTTAACCAATAGCTTAAACACATATCAGACTAATAAAAGATCTACTTGGAGAAATTTTCAAATAAACAGAGTCAGACCTCTTAACGAAGATGTGGATATGGAGCTAGATGTTGAACTTCTTAATGAGACATCTAATGATATAGTTATTGAGAATGATGGCTTTGATGTGGACAGATTAACGCCTGTATCACAAGTAACATCTCCTATCTTTGGATCTACCACTAAGCTCAACATAGGGGATGGTGGAGGTTACTATATTAGTGGAGAAGACATTGATGGTGATGATGTTCCTGTATTCACAGACAACTTGATTGAAGATTCTTACTATGCCCCTGCATCGACAAGGATGAAAGTGCTAGAGTTACTTGATGTGGACTCATCCCTTACTATTACGGCATCTTCATTATCAAATCAGCATGAGTTTGTTTCAGGTGATTCAGGCCCCTCTAGCACAGATCCTTTATTCTTTGCATTAAATGTGACTTCGGTAAACGGAGATTATACTGACAATCCTTTAATTGAAAGCTATAGCGGGACATACGCCAGAGTGACTGATAGCTCTGACATAGCTACTTATGTTAACAACCATGCGTTAAGCATACCCATGCTATGTGTCGATTACCGAGATCCTATATATCGATACATATTAGACACATCTTCGCTTAACGCTTCTTTGAAAGATTTCAATTTGGCTGGATTTGAAAAGAAAGGATTCCCATCCATTGGCTCTAGGTTTGTTAAAAATATTCCTTTCGGGTTTATAGTAACGCCAGTTGCTGGCGGTAAGTTCAATCCTTTCAATGGAGGTTCAACTCTTGATATTACTGGGGATATTCATGTGAGATCGCTGTCCGTAATACCAGTCACTGATGCTAGTATCGACACTAATCAGACCACTACACTTGAAAGTTTTAGTTTAAATTTAGAGGATGGCGTTGATCGGATAGGCATTGGGGAAGAGTCTAACACTCAAAATATTGGATATAAATATAACGAGTCCAGCTTTACTGATACTTTTTACAATAATGGAGAGTATACCTCTTTGACTGGAGCCCCTGCAATCACTCCGCGAGGCACAGCTTATATGCTATCGGAGGTCATTGATTACCTCTCAGGTACGTATAATTCTAATACATTCACTTGGTTTGATGTTTTTAGTAGAATGCCAATCACCAAAGTTGGCGAGATGTTCTACGATACTGATGAGGAACTGCTATTGAAAATAGCTAACGGATTCAGAGGAGGCATAACCTTACAAAATATTGAATCGGGCTTCGAGACAACTTCTAGGTTGATTGCATCCGATTCCAAAACCATTGTGTCTGTTGAAGACAGAAGAGGAGTTACCACAGTTAAGATATAATTTTATTACTTTTATAATCTTAAAACTAGATACATATACGTACAGGAGTTTATTATGCGTTACATTAATGTTGATGATGATTATGTCGGCAAGATCCTTGCCGCAAACCAGCTTGTCGAGTCCAATGAGATCAATGAGGCTCAAGAGGTTGAGGTGGTCGAAGAAGCTTGCGAGGAAGGCCATGTCTGCCCGCTTTGTGAGTCGGAATTAGATGAGCCGATCTCGGAGCAAGCGATGCAAGAGTGCGTCGATTTTATCCTTGGCACAATCAATGAAGCCCTTGAGCAGGACGGTGAGTTCCTTGAAGAGGCTGAAGAGGAGGACGAGGATGAGGATGAAATGGCCGACAAGAAAAAGAAAATGATGAAGGATGAAAAGAAGACCGAGGAAGAGGACAAAAAAGATAAAGAAGACGACAAGTGAGGCTAAAAGATGAGTGCAAGCACTAAAGATCTTTTAACCTTATCTGAAGGTATTCTAGCTGATCCAACTCCCGTGAAGGAGGTGGTAGTTCAGTCCGATCCAATAGTTGATGATGGTCTTAAGGCTGTTGTTGTTCCAGACACTTTTGTTAATCAAGTAGTTGGATTTAGCAACGCATTGAACGAGTCTTCAGATCCTGATAAGAAGCAGGAAATGATGCCTGAGTTTGAGCCTATAACCGAGGCTACTATCCTCAAAGAAAGACTTGAGACTCTTGTTGAAAGTCTCAAGCAGTTGTTGAAAGAGGCTAGGGATGTTATGGAGGAAATGACTACCACTGGCATGATTGGCGTTAACATGGCTCCTGTAAAGAAAAATGGATCTCGTAAACGTAATAAAAGAAACAAGAGCAACTAAAGCTCAAGGCTCTGCTGAAGGCAGATCCAAGATGAAAAAAGGAGGCACTAAAACTAGGGCCTCCAAGTCTCGTGTTAAAGTTTATGACTCAATTACGACAGCTTTAAAAAACGGATACGTCGGTCAAATCTTTTCAACTAAAAATTCAGATCGTCTTTACGTTATAACAAAAAGAAAATGGGGTAAGGACGATGAGCAAGAAGTTGGAGGTCGTGTTGCTAAAGGTTTTTCTCCCGGCAGCATTCCCTCCAAATTTGCAGACGTTAAAAAATATGCTGTTCGAACTTTAGTTCGGCATGGTAAGCAAAGTTCCGGTAAATTCAAAAGCAAGAAATACTGGTCACGTAAACAGAAATAGGATTTATTATGTTACTCGTTGAGTGCAATGTTTTAGAAAAGGTGGAAGTTATTAATGAAGGTACAGAGGGTAACACTCGCCTTCGTTTGCGTGGCAAATTTCAACAATGCGACGAACAGAACAACAATGGTAGGATCTATCCTAGGAAGATCTTGGAGAGCCAAGTTAAAGCTATTCAAGAAAAGATTGGTGACCGCTCTTTAGTTGGGGCTCTTGATCACCCAGCTAATGATGCTATTCACCTTTCGCAAGCCTCTCACCTGATTACCGGATTAAACGTTGATAAAGATGGTTCGGTCATAGGTGAGTGCGAAATCCTCTCAACTCCTAACGGTAAAATTGTTGAAGCTCTCATTAATGATGGTGTGAAAATTGGTATTTCCAGCCGTGGTGTTGGCAGCGTCACGGAAGGCATCAAAGGCAAGATTGTCAACGAAGACTTTAAGCTTATCACGTTTGACCTTGTGTCGGACCCGTCCACAAGAGGTGCATTCCCTGAGCTTACTGAATCAATTCGTGAAAATAGTCAGCGTGCTCAAGAGATTGTTACCAAGCACAAGAAGGATCGAGTCCTGCTTACAATGCTTGAGAGCAAGATCAGCGAAGCTTTGAAGGGCAAGCAGAAGAAGCTCGATAAGAACAAAAACAATAAGATCGATTCCGAAGACTTCGAGATGCTTAGAGGTGAAAAGAAAGATGACGATAGCATGGACGAAAAATCGTTCCCCGATTTAAGCGGTGACGGTAAGGTCACAATGAAAGATATTCTTATGGGCCGTGGTGTCATTAAGAAAGGTAAAAAGAAAAAGTCCATGGAAGAGGGTAGCATTAAAGATGACCCTGAGGCTTTTAAGAAAGCTAAGGCAAAAGCGAAAGCTAAAGGTCAGCAAACAGAAATGCCCAAGCCTCCTAAGCGTGACGTTAAAGCTGCCGTTGTTGAGGGTCTGAAGCGTATTTGTTGGGGAGATCGCTATGATGAAGGTGATGTAAAAAGAATGAATAAGCGTAGAAGACAAGCCATGGATACACGAGCCGGGGCGCAGAGGCCAAGTCTTGCTACACCAGACACAGCACGCTCAAAAGCTTATGATGCTCTTAAAGGTGACTTTAGTAGAGTGGCAAAATCTTACCTTAAGGCCAAGGAATATGGCAGAAGCGGTGAAGCAGCGGCAGCTAGAGCCCGCGCTAGAGCAACCGGAATAAGGGCGCCCGTAAAGCCTAAAAAACCAAACAATCAATAAACCCAAGGAATGAACCATGTCAAAACATGAAGACTACGACGATTACAACAACGCAAAGCAGACATTTATTGTGAAAGACGAAAAAGCAGCATTGAAAATGAAACGCGAGGAGGCTAGAGCCGCCCGTGAAAAATACAAAGCTGTCGTCGCTCGCGAGAGAGAAGAAAAGGCTGCCGAACGTGCAATCAAAAGAGATCAGATCCAGCTTGAATTAACTAAGCTTAAACTGTCTCAGAGTGCTAGTGAGAAAGCTCGCACTAACATCGCGCTCACAACA
>TARA_R100001460_G_scaffold10632_2_pt1 | contig 27094 bp, 43 predicted proteins | sample TARA_R100001460 | Tara Oceans TARA_R100001460 (sample SAMEA2622190) | marine metagenome | biome: marine biome (ENVO:00000447); feature: surface water layer (ENVO:00002042); material: "saline water (ENVO:00002010), including plankton (ENVO:xxxxxxxx)" | depth 5 m | reverse complement strand
AGGGTATCTGATGGCTGAGTGGGAAAAAGAAATTGCTGAACTAAAAACAGATGTAAAATACATAAGAGAAGATGTTAGTATTATGCAAAAACAAATAAGAGATTTAAATTATTCTGCCAACACAGGCATGGGTTTTTTTAAAGGAATAATTATAATAGGATCAATACTAGCTGCTATATATACCTGGTTAAAAATCGTTGAATAGTTTTGGGTTATTTAGAAAATCTAAACAAAGTTAAAAAAGGTTTAGAATCAGAATATTATGCTGCTGCTTGGCTAACAAAAAAAAATTACACTATTTATTGGAAAACACAGGACAATGATGTCATTGATCTTGTGGCCGTACATAGAATTAGTGGAGAGGTCATAAAGATAGATGTAAAAACTGCATCTATTCGTAAGACCTGGAAACCTGGAACTGTCATATCTAGGAATGTGAGCAAATACCAAAAACAATTAGGAGTAAAAATTTTGTATGTCTTTAAAGATGGAAGCTGCAAGTTTAAGTGAATTAAAAAAAAGAATTGAATTACATGAGGGCAAGGTCAATACACCTTACAAAGATACACTTGGTAAATTAACTTTGGGCATCGGCCATCTTGTTACTAAAGAAGATAATATTGAAGAAGATAAAGAATATTCTGACGAGTTTATTTATAAATTATACGATCAAGATTTTGATAAAGCGATAGAGGGTGCAGCTAGAGTGTGCGAGGGTATGGATTTGCCTGATAAAAAATTTGGTGTGTTCATAGAAATGGCGTTTCAGCTGGGAGCTACTGGCTTGTCTAAATTTAAAAAAGCACTGTCAGCAGCTAAAGATCAAAACTGGCAAGAGTGCCACGACCAGCTACTTGATAGTCGCTGGCATCAACAAACGCCAAATAGAGCAAAAATGTTGGCGTCAATAATCCTGGAGGACTAATGGAAAAAATTAAATACTTTTGGAATGGTCTTACTAAAAGAGGTAAAATTTTAGTATCATCACTAGTTATAATTTTTGTTTTAATAATCATTAATAGCATCTAATGGTTTGGCAATTATTAGCAAAACCACTTTTAAGTGTTGCAAGTGATAGTGTAAAAGCATTTGCAAAAAACAAAGCAGCCAAAAACGAATTAAAACTTGAAGAAATAAAAGCATCTAAAAAAAGAATGGAAGATATTGCTGCTGGTAAAATTGCCTGGGAGCAATCAGCTGTAGACCAAATGCAAAGCAGCTGGAAAGATGAATTTTGGACTCTTATTTTTGGAGCAATTTTGCTTGGTTGTTTTCTGCCCTGGACACAAGATTATGTTGCAAAAGGTTTTATATTTTTAGATGAACACACGCCTCAGTGGTTTGCCACATGTTTAATTATTTGCATCAGCGCCAGCTTTGGGATCAAAACAGCTAAAGGAGCTATAGGTATCTTTGGCAAGAAGAAATAAAAAGCAAACAATCACTTTACCTGGTATGTGGTTCTTTAGCAAAACAAGACAAGATCAAGAAAAATATAAAAAAGAAAATAGAGATTCCTCCTGTATCAATCACACAGATGATCCCATATTCTCTAAAGACTCAATGAGGTCCTGGATGTGTGGAAAGTGTTTTTTTAGAGAGACTAGCTAAAAAAAACAGCTTAAAAACGACCCACCAGTGCGTTTGTAGCAAGTCGCCTGTGTGATTGTACCCCCCTAATTATTGTAAAATTGGCCTATTTTATTACTAGCAGCGGTTAGTGATTTTATGTCTTGCCAGTTCCTACCTCTTTCATAAAGCAGCGTCATATGTTTTGAACTATGATCTAAATGTGCTTTGCTTGTTTCATCTAATTCTAAATACTTTCTAAATTTAGCTCCTAAACTTCTAAAATCATGTGTGCTTATATTTCCATTCCATCCAGCAATCTTAAATAGTTTTTTAATATTATCTAAAATTATATGGTATGTTTTGTAATTACCATTCCCGGCTGGTAATAATATATTTTTTGGATTGTGCCACATATCTAATTCCTGTAACCACTCTTGATAGTTTTTTGTAAATTGTTCTGATACAAATACAACATTTGCAAAACCTTTGTTTGCAAAATCTGTTTCATATTGTCTAGGCAAGTATTCCATAACATTAGTTTTTATATCTACTTTTTTGTCTATAACAAAACCATGTAGTTTAGTGCTGTAATCATTTTTTAGTAATGGTATTATTCTAGATATTCTTTGGTTAGCTTCTAATAATATTTTTAATGTAATAAACCAATAGCTTCCTGGGTACTTTGTACTTTCATAGCTAGACTTCAATCGTGATATATCCAGGACTTTGTTTATTATTTTTATTGTATCATTAGGATTATCTGTTTTTAATATGTCTGGTACTTTTTTAATTCTTCTTTTCCAGGCAGATGTAAATACAGATCTGCTTACTTGCTTTGTAATGAACATAGGAACACCCATATTTTCTGTAGCAGCAACATTTAATATAGCTCCTAATCTTGCCCAGCTTGATTTGTTTTGTCTTAATTTTAATTCAGTTAAAAATTTAGATTCTAAAGAAGTTAAAAAATTAATATCAATATCTTTTACAGGATAATCTTTTAAAAATACTCCGTTGTGTTCTATGTATTTTATTGCATCCCAACTAAATTTATAATCTCTTAATGTATTTTCACTTATAATTTTATTATCTCTTTTACCTAATTGTATCTTATATTCTATTTGTGCAGCATCTTCTAATATTGCGTTTTCAACTGTATAAATACTAGAATTAATTTTATTTTTGTATTCTGTTCGCAAATCATCTGCTTTGCTTTGTGTGGCTGCATATACCCTGTCAGTAATTTTTTGCTGTGTTTTGTCAAAAACATCAAAATAATATTTGTTATTATTATTTTTTTTATTAACTCTTGCAGCTGGTGTTGGTCTTACATTTCTAACAGTAAATCTACTCATATATTGTGTTATATATACTATCAGACTAAATTAAAATATTTTTGTTATGTTTTTTTGTTATGTTTTTTGTTATGTCTTTTTACGAAACTGTATGAAACTACATGAAACTTTGCGTTACTAAATGAGACCAAATGAAACCCTATGAAACCCAATAAACCTATGTTATACAGATTTGGGACCAGGGGGTCGAAGGTTCGAATCCTTTCTCCCCGACCAGAAAACAGCCATTTTTTAATATAATTTTTTTACAAAAACAAACTTGTTATGCGTTTTGTTATGCGTTTAGGTCAGTACCCTGTCTTTTTTGTGTATTTTTAGGTAATCTATTCCATGTTCTGCACAAAAGGGAAACTTATCAACAATAACTTTTGCTTCTTTGTTACATGGATCAGCAGAACATAATATTAATTTTTTAGTTATTTGTGACATAACTTTTAATACTTCTTTTTCATCATCTTCTCTTAAATCAGATTTCTTTTCCAGGTCTGGTAAGTATTTACCTTTTAGTTTCATGGCTTTGTTATCTCTTTAAATTTATTCATATCGTCTTGTAACTTTTTATTTTCTTGTCTTAACTTCATATTTTCTTCAATTTTCTTTTCATACAAATCTAATATAATTTGATTATCTTTCATTATTTCATCTTTTGATTTTTTCTTAGTTGTTTCATTGACTTTCGTACCCATTCTTTATCAAACCCTATCTTTTCTATTAAATGTTTTTCTGCTGCTTTATTTAATTTTTCTAAATAAGCTTCGCGTTCCTTTATAAGTTTTTTTCTTCTATCCACTTGTTTAAATTATCAACACTAATAAGATACCTGTTACCTATTTTCTTCATTGGTAGCTGGTGCTGTTTTCTTAATCGTAAAATTCTGTTTTTTATTGCTTGTTTAGTTAGCGATGGCGAGTCGCTATAAATAATACCCGCCACAGCTGTTGTATCTAACAATCTAACCGAAGTTGAAATCAACATCATCATCCTCACTTGATTGTTTTTTACTTGGTTTATTTTTTTTGTAACTCATAGACTTTGTATAACCTGTTTCAAAGTCAGTTACTGAAACCCGCAACACAGTTTTTGCATTTTTATTCTGTGCTGCCCAAACATTTAGATGAACTTTTGTTCCAGCTTTAAAAGTTACATCTTCTTTTATAGTGAAACCACTTTTATTTTTATCATCTTCTAGTGTAAGTGATTCTCCTAACGGATATTTTTTATCAGCTTGTATATGTTTGTCTAAAGTTTCTTTAAGCTCTTTTCCTGGAAAAAGATATAAACTAAATTCAGTCATTTTTTAAACTCCTTAATTTTGTTATCTAAAGCCGTAACAATTTCTTTTTTGTCGTTTCTAGCTAAGTCATCAAACCACTCCTTGTATGGCTCTTTTGTTTTGTCTAACTCCTCTAGATTGGAAGTCTTTTCAATTTCGGCGAAGAAATGTCGTACTTGATCTGCAAGATCCATAGACTCCCAATCTTTTGGTAGTAAGGCACTAGAGCTGCTACTAGCGGACTTATTCCGTTTTGTATTAGTGCCTTTTTCTTCAGTAGAACTACTGCCCTCTACTGAAAACTCATCTTCATAAAAATCTCCATGTAACCCAGCTAGTTTAAGTATTGCTCTACCTTTGGCTCTTTTTTCAGCCATAGCTACAGGATATTTATTAAAAGTATTATGAGGAGATGACTCTCCGTATGTAATAACTTTTTGTTTGTCTGTATGTGCTACACACTTAATAACTGCTATTCTTTTTTCTGTATTAAGTTCAACAGTTTCAAGTGATTCTACATAAACTTTTGCTTGTCTGCCTATTTCTTCAATATACTTGTAATGAAATACCCAGGTTCCTTGACAGTTCCATACAGTTTTTTCTTTTGGTACATTAAATTTATAATTTTTTAAAAGACTTAATGTTTGTTGATCTGGTGTTTTTGCCATTACTTTTGTAACTCCAGGGTAACTCTATTAATTAATTCTTTTTGTAGTTTTGTAAATTTTGGTGGTTTACTGTTTCTTTTTTTACATTCTTTTTGTAATTTTTCTTCACGATCCATGTTAAGCCATTGTTGTTTAGTACAAATAACTTTTCCATATCCTATAAAATTTATACCCATGATTTTTGTATCTCCTTTTTTTCTTGTTGTGTAAAATTGTTCCAATAAAAACTATTGTTAAAATTAAGCTGCACATATTTTTTTATGTCTTTTTTTGTCTTGGATATTTTTAATAAATTTTGTCTTACCAGCTGTGTCTGTCTTGCTGTTTCAATGTAATTTTCAAGATAATCTTTTGTTAGTTCATCACAATTATCTTTTGTAAAAATAACATAGCCGTTACCATCTTTTATTGGATTGCCTGTTATATAAATAATTACTGGTTCTTTTCCTGTAGCTTTCCAATAAAATGAAGTTTGTAGTAAGTGATCATACATTGGCTTACTTGGTAAACTGTTAGATCTAAATAATAATTTATTTTCTTTCTTACTTCTGCCACCTTTACGAAACCATGTTGTTTTAATTTCATATACATGGCTTTTTGTTTGTATATCCGTTTTGCCTACAGTTGTTATATCTATACCAGGATATTGCCATTCAACATCATCTTCTGATGCTAATTCTTTTTGTTTATCTATGCCAAATTCCTTTATTGCATCTATACCCCGTCTAATAGCTTTAGAAGTTCTTTGAATAACTTCCTCAAAATGCTCATAATCATCTCCAGAAAACAAAATTTTTTGATCTTCGCAATATTCTTCAGCAGATATAATTGCTTGTTCTATAGTCTGTTTTTCAAACAAATAAGCACCAAGACCATGTGCCTGGATAAACACTTCTTTTTCTGTAGTAGGGTGTATAAATGATCTTGTTTTATCCCCCTGGACAGCATTACCACCAATCATATTAGGACTTTTAGGTCTTAATCTTCTGTATTTTTGATCGTTTATTGCGTAATTCCATATCCACCAATCAATTGGTTTTGTAAATTGCGCTGGAGAGCTATGATCTAGACCAAAGTTTAAGTAATATTCTGGAATAATGCTATCCATAGATAGCTATTAGCATTAAATCCTAATTGTCGTCAATAAACTTGTGTAAAAAACACAATATTAAAGAAAATCTAATTCAAATTCTTGATTAATTGCCTTTAAATTAGCAGCACCCATTATAATTGATGCCCATTTTAATTGACTATAATGAGTTGTTGCGTTGTAATGATACCAATATTGATAGCCATAGTTTTTATCGTATTCTCCTAATCTACAACTTACCCACACATTTTCTGTTGTACAAATAAGAGCTGAATTGCCAATAGCTCGTTCATCAATAATGTTATTTTTTTGAAAATATGAGTCATATATTTCAACATATGAATCTTCTTTTTTACAATTAAATATGTTCTGTTTTTGCTGATTTCCTCTATGTAATACACCAAACCAGGTTGGAAGAATTGGATTTGGTAAAAGCACACTAGGTCTATCTATTTCATATTTTTCAACAGAATTTCCTGTAAAATACTGGCCAACAATTGATAATGGTTGACTTGGGTACATAAGCTCATGTTCTGTAATATCAATTTCTTTTAAATTACTGATTTTTTTAGCCATAGTTTTAGTTATGGCAGCTTTCCCTTTAATAATTTTATTAAGGTGTGTAGGATGCGTGGCAAGTTTATCTGCTAACCACGTTTGTGACAAACCTTTGGCTTTTAACTCCCGTACCAAATTATCCATTAATGGCGTGCTCATAATATATAATAGCCATTAATGCTATATAAAATTAATTTCAACACAAAATTGCATATAAATGCAAATTATTTTTTAAACTTGTGTAAATATACTAATAATGGTATTTCTATAGCATATGACTCTAAACGATTGGGTTAAAACACAAGAACTAAAGTCTTTAAACAAGATAGCAGCCAAGTTACAGGTTGATGATACAACAAATCCAGCCAGGTTAGTGCAGCGTTGGTTACAGGGTAAATCAATACCTAGTCCTAAAAATATGACAAAAATATGGAAAAATACTGATGGTCAAGTTACGCCAAACGATTTCTATACCAACTAAAATCAAAGTAGGGTCTACGGACATATTTGTCCGCCTTTATGATGGATTAGTCAATGTAGCTAATGATGAGGGCAGCTATGATGAAACAAAACAAATAATATTAATAGATAAAGAGATAGCTGAACGATCTAATTCTTACAGCGTATTAGTGTTAATGCACGAAATAAGCCATGTAATTTATAACCAGCATCTTATGAAAGAAGCTTCAGAAGAAGTTGTCGTCAATGGATTTAGTCATGCTTTTACAGGTATTCTAAAAGATAACCCAAACTTATTAGATTGGATAAATAAATGCGTGAAATAAATTTTACTGATGATGAGATAATAAAACTAAAACAATTAATAAATACATTACATCCAAAACCACAAGCCAGGTTTAAAATTATTAGTTTAAATAGAATTGTAACAGCTGTTTGTGCAGCACATAACATTACCCAAGATGAATTATTTAGTCCAAATAGAAGTCTTAAATATATTGAAGCAAGGACAGATTATTCTCATTTATCATATAAATTTATAACAAAAAATAAAACAAGAATAGCAAGATATATAAAAAGAAAACATAACATAGTGATAACTAATTGTTTGAAAAAAACACCAACACATCACATGAACAAAATTATAAACATTTTATTTTAATGCTGTTAGATAAATGGAATTTGCTTGGCCTGGTTATGTCCAAACAAAAATTACAGAATTGCACTAGATGTGTAATGTATTCGTTGTTAAATCGTGAAAATAGTAAAACTAAAGCATTGTTTCCTAGCCATAAAAGAATTTCTTTAGACATAAACATGAGTGTTAGATCTGTTCGTAGAGGTTTAAATGAACTTATAGAACATGAATTTATTTATAAAATAAAAAAAGGTAGTCCAGGTAAAGCTACAGATTATAAAATTAATTATGATAAATTGACAGAATTGTCCGTAACACAGGCCAATAATGTCCAAAAAAGGGGGTCAAGGATGGCCGACCAATCCATTAATAAATCCATTAATAAATCCATAGTAAAAAAATTAGTTAGCCAAGTTGCTATCAATAGTAATGCTAATGTTAAGTTGTATAAATCCGGAAAAAGAAAAGCATATAATGATCCAGAAAATGTTGCTCATAGAATTTATGTAAAAACAAATAGTACATCTAAGTCAGAAGCATATTTAGAATTAAAAAGAAGTAGTAACTGGGATGATAAAGTTAGAGCTGATGAATTTGCCAAACACTTGGGATGCCTAGAATAACCTCAGACGATATTGTAAAATTATTTGAAGAAGCAGCTGTAACAGATAAAAGACTCCCAGCTCCTTTTAAAAAACAAAGATTGACAATGCCCTGGCAAGAAACCAGGCAAGAAAAAATGTACAGATATTCTTACAATAATATTGAGTACATCATTAGACCTAGCAGCCAGGATATTAGTCGGTGGTGGATTGCTAGTATTTTGTTAGGTCAGATAGTTGAGGATCTTGAAGTAAAAAAAATAATTTGGCTGCGTGCTAAAAAATTTCCATATTCACAGATTGGCCGTTTTGTCGGTAAAGATAGAAGAAAAGTTAAGGTTATTTTTGAAGAAGAGATTGCCTATATTCGTTTATGGTTGGAGTTGTACCAGGGCCATAAAAAAATTAATGACATGATTGACAAAATTGTGTTAAGAAAATGATATAATTTTGATTTTAGTCGGATTTTTTTAGTTCGTTGTGTTTCTCACAAATTAATAAAAATTTATGTAAATATCTAGGCGGGTTTGTAGCACCATTAACCCATCTTGATATTATATTTCTATCGTTTGTTGTCGCTGTATTCCATAACAATTTTGATAGATCGCCCTGGGTCATCTTGTGTTTAGTTAAAAATAATTTCAATTGCCTGGATGTCATAATATACTAATATATGATAGTAAGAAAAAAAGAAACCCCCTAATATAAATTAGAGGGTTTAATTATCGTAAGTTAAAGAATTAGTTCTTAAATTCTTTCATAAAAAGTTTTTTTGCATCAGCTTTAGAAATATTAAAATAAAGTCTTTGTTTGTCTATAAAATGATATTTTGTCCTTTTTTTAATTTTAACTTCTGCTTTAACACACCAGGAACTAATATTTTTTTCCAGGTTTATGCTGCCAACTTCTTTTATAGATAATTTTCTTATCATTTTTTAAGATCCTTTCTAATTTGTTTGCATTGGTAACAATCACATTCCAGGAGATCAAAAGCAGTAATATTTTTTGTTTTACTCTTACAAATATTACAAAGTTTTTTATTATCTGTGCTGGATGTAATAAAACGATTTCCACAGCTGTGGCACTCAACAGCGGGTAGAAACCCGCTATTGTATGATTTTAATTTATTAACAATCAACATTTTAACAAAGGTAAAACAATAACGATTGTTGTTAGTTGGATAGCACTTAATATTAATAAAACTTTTTGCTCTCCATCTGCTTTTTTTATATCTTCAATTAAAAGATCAATAAATTTAAGCATTATTTCAACCCGTTTTTAATTAAGCAAGAATGATAAGTATGATTGATTGCAGAATTAATTTTTTTAAGAGTCTTTTTTTCCTCTAATTTTTTCTGCTCTCTATCTTTGTTATCTTCTCTTAATCGTTGTAAATCTGCTGGATCACTTAAATTATAAGTACCAGTTGATTTAATTTCAAATTTAACTGATTTCATCACATGATTAATTGATGACTTTTCACATAACTTCATTTTTTGAAGTTCTTTTAATTGGTCATAATCAATTCTGTTTTTAAATTCGGCTATGTCTTTGTCAGTTTCCCAAAGTCCTAGGCCATCAGTTACAACATGATTATCTTTGTTAAATCCTAAAACAGCAATAGTTGAATATGTGCTTTTTTTTGGTTTGCACCATTTATTATTTTTAGGATTTAGAGTAGCATAGCAAAAGCGATCTCCTCTATTTTTAACTGTTTCTATCCAATAACGGCGTTTAGTTTTTAATCTAAAACCCCAGGGATAGTTGTCAATTTCAACAGCATTATCAAAGCTGTCTTTGTTATAAATATATTTCATTTTAAATATGCTCCTTGTCTAAAATGTTTTTTTGCTACTTTGATTGTAAAATCTTCTGTCCAATCTGCTGGATAATTACGGCCTGCAGCTTTAGGAAGTTTTTTACCATCAATAAATACCCTACGGCCTAAATGAGAAATCAAACCTTTGATTTTTCTGCCGTAAACATTAACAATAGTTATAGTCATAATATACCCCCTGTATAATATAATATATTATATATACTAATGTATTATACAATCAAATATAAATTAATAAAAAAATGGTAGGACGACCAAAAAAAAAGATACAATGCCAGGCAAGAAGAAAATATGACGGGCAACAGTGCCAGGCAAAAGGAATATTGACAAAAAAAGGAAGTTACATATGTCGGCTGCATGGTGGTAAAAGTACAGGGCCAAAATCTTTTATAGGTAAAATAATATCTTTAAAAAAACTAAAACAATTTAAAAACAAATCTTATGAAGAAATCGCAGAATATATTAAAAAAAATACAAGAAAAACTACAGCTGGGCCATTCATTAACTAGCATTTGCAGGCCCAAAGATATGCCAAATGTTAGCACTGTTTACGCCTGGATGAATGAAGATCCGGAACTTAAAAAAGAAGTTTTAGAAAATAGACGGGTTGGCGCTATGACCTGGCTTGATAAAATGCAAGATTTATTAGAGTCAGATATAGAACCGCAACAGGTACAATGGGCCAGGGAAAAGTTACACCATGCCAGGTGGATGGCTTCAAAGCTTGTTACTGTATTTAATGACAAGATTGTCCAGGAGAATATTGGAGAACCTCAAATAAAAATAGTGTGGGATGATGGCTATTCGGAACACAAAGCCAACGACCACGCCCGCACGATATCAAGTACGGATAATATTGAAAACATAAAACATAACAAAGAGCATAACAAAACTAAAATAAATTAGGTAAAATAATCCTGGTTGTACTGTTCTTATATCAGTACAATTTTATAAATAGGATTATAAATATATATTTTGGCATATATCATTTGCGTATATCGACCATTTTGTAGTGCCAGGATTGTATATTATGACCCGAGAAAAAGACACTTACGAACACACAGCCATGGTTTTGGTTGATGAAAAGAAAAACAAAGTAATAATAGAAATAGATTCTTTTGATAACCAAGAGGATGCTTTTAGTTTTGCAAGGTTCATAGTAGCTGCCCTTGATTTAAAACTGATAAGTCCAAAAAATATTGGAGAAACAGAACATTGAAGATTGTAAAAATACCTTATACGCCTAGACCACAACAGCGTATGTTGCATGATAAGTTAAGTAAATACAGGTTCAGTGTAATCGTCATGCACAGGCGAGCAGGCAAGACCGTTTGGGCTATAAATCATCTCATTAAACTTGCTCTAACTAGTGGTAAAAAAAACTTTAGAGGTGCTTTTTTTAGTCCTACAAGAGTACAAAGTAAGTTGATTGGTTGGGATTACCTAAAAGAATTTTCTAGAGTTATACCTGGCATGAAATTTAACGAAACAGAACTTCGAGCAGACTTTCCTAATGGTGCAAGAATTACCTTGTTCGGAGCAGAAAATCCAGATGCTAGTCGTGGACAATTTTTTGACCAGGTAGTTTGTGATGAATATGCACAGATGGATGCAAGAATGTTTGCAGAAATTATTAGACCAGCGATTGCAGATCGGCTCGGGTCATGTACCTTTATCGGGACTCCCGCTGGCATGGGAAATAATTTTTATGACCTTTATGAAGAAGCGAAATCGTTGCCTGATTGGTTTACTTGTGTATTTAAAGCAAGTGAAACAGGACTAGTTGCAGAAGAAGAATTGTTATCAGCAAAAAAACTGATGACAGAAGATCAGTATGCACAAGAGTTTGAGTGTTCCTGGACAGCAAATATTTCTGGATCTATCTACGGAAAAATAATTCAGAAGATGGAAACAGAAAATCAAATATCTAACTTTCCATATGATCCAGGTTATCCTGTTGATTGCTATTTTGATTTAGGAATAAGCGATAAGACTGTTATTTTATTTACACAACAGATAGGGCGTGCACTAATTTTAATAAATTGTTACGCAGATAGTAATAAAAGTCTTGACTACTACGCCGATTATATACGAAAAACAGAATATAATATCCGTAACTATGTCTTTCCGCATGACATAGAACAAAGAGAGCTATCTACTGGTCATAGTAGAAAAGAATATGCTTATTCTATGGGTATGTCGCCAATAAAAGTTTGTCCAAAGTTGTCATTAGAAGATGGTATTCATGCTGGACAGATTTTATTAGCAAAAACTTATATTGATAGACAAAAATGTAAGCCATTTTTAGATGCTATGAAGTGGTATCATAGAAAATGGATAGATAAACAAAGAATTTTTTCTAAGCCAGTACATGATCATAGTAGTCATTATGCTGATGCTTGGAGAACTTGCGCCGTTGCAATACAAGAACTAGATTTTAGTCAAACACAAAAGCTACAAAAGTTTGCAACTGGAACAAACTATAACCCACTTGGAGAAAGGATGTAACATATGGGATTTTTAAGACCTAAACCACCACAAATGCCCGTAATGCCTACGCCACCAACACCACCTGTTGCTATTACAGAAGATTTACCAAATGATACTAAGAAAGATATTTTGGATAAAATCAAAAAAAAATCTTCTGGTTATACTGACACTATACTTACAAGTATGCGTGGAGATGAAAGCGAAGCAGATACAAAAAGAAAAACACTTTTAGGATCATAAATGGGAGCTAGCACTAGCAAAAATAACAATAGTTCTAACAACAACAATAATAACAATAATAATAATAACAATAATAATAATGTTAGTTCAGAAGTTAAAAAAGCAAAAAAAGCTGTTAAAGAAGCTCTCGGTATAACTGCTACTAGAGGTGGGTACATTGCATCAAAAGCTGAAAACCCGATACGATATGGTGGAGAAGCAAGTAAAGTTACAAATGAATATTTAGTTTCTATTGGACAAGCTGAAAGAACTGGTGGGGGTGGTTATATGCTTACTCCAAAAGGATATGAAATAAAATATGGATCATATACCCCTGGTGCTGTGCAAGATCCAGGAGCTATGGGATCGGGTAATCCTGGTGGTGTGATGTCATCTGTACCTATATCAAAAAAAATGTTGGAAGAACAAAATAGAATTAAATCAATTGCTTTAGCAGCAGCTTCAGTAATTAATCCAAGTGCTGCTATTGTAAATACACCACTTCGTATGGCTGCAAATACAGCTAGTGTTGATGCAAAAAACCCACAAGCAGCGGTAGATGAATATTCAAGAATGTTTAGTGCAAAACAAAGAGGTGTGCCTTTTACATCAAACAGAAATAATCTTGGTATGTTAAATTTAACAAAAAATAATAAGCAAAAAGATCAGTTAGGACTATAATGAACATAAGCGAATTACAAAATCAATATTCACAATTAAAAAATAAAAGACAAAATTGGGAAAGTCATTGGCAAGAAATAGCTGATTTTGTTTTACCAAGAAAAGCTGATGTAAATATTGATAGAACAGAGGGCGATAAAAGAACTAATAGGATTTTTGATGGTACTGCCCTGCACGCAAGTGAGTTATTATCTTCATCACTACATGGTATGTTAACAAATGCAGCTACACCATGGTTTAGTATGCGTTTTAAAGACGAAAATTTAGCTATGGATGAAGAAAGTAGAGAGTGGCTAGAAGCAAGTACCAGGACTATGTATATTGCTCTTAATAGATCAAATTTTCAACAAGAAATACATGAGCTGTATGTTGATTTAGTTGTTTTTGGTACAGCTTGTATGATGATAGAAGAAGATGAAGAAAAATTAATTCGTTTTTCTACAAGACACATAAAAGAAATTTATATTGCAGAAAATGACAAAGGATTTGTTGATACAATTCATAGATCTTTTAAAATGTCTGCAAGATCAGCTGTTAAAAGATTTGGGGATGGAGCTGGTAAAAGAATTTTAGCTATTGCAAAAGATAATCCTTATGATGAAGTAGACATACATCACTGTGTAAAACCTAACGATCAGTTTAATCCTTACAAAATGGATAATAAGTCAATGGCATTTGTATCTGTTTACTACGATCACGAAGATGGCCACATTATTTCTATATCTGGTTTCGAAGAATTTCCTTTTGTTATTCCAAGATGGTTAAAATCTTCTGCTGAAAGCTGGGGTAGATCCCCGTCTATGATTGCGTTGCCAGATATTAAAATGCTTAATAGAATGGCTGAAACAACAATCAAAGCTGCACAAAAAATGGTAGATCCACCTTTACTTGTGCCAGATGATAGTTTTGTTTTACCTGTAAGAACACAACCAGGTGGTTTGAACTATTATCGTTCTGGTAGTAGGGATAGAATTGAACCATTAAACATTGGAGCCAACACACCTGTTGGAATAAATTTAGAAGAACAAAGACGAGGAGCAATTCGTCAAGCATATTATGTAGATCAATTCTTAATGCAACAAGATGTGCGTATGACCGCTACAGAAGTAATGCAAAGAAACGAAGAAAAAATGAGATTGCTAGCTCCTGTGTTGGGTAGGATGCAATCTGAAATGTTACAACCATTAATAACAAGATGTTTCAATATATTGCTTCGTAAAAAAATGCTTCCTATTCCACCAGAAAGTCTGCAAGGACAAACAATAGATATTGAATATGTTTCTCCACTTGCAAGATCACAAAGAACTGGAGAGATACAAGCTATTTTAAGATCATTAGAAATAATTGCACCGCTTGGTCAATCAATGCCTGTGATGGATTACATTGATAGTGATAAACTTGTTCAACACATTACTGACATATTAGGTGTGCCGAAAAAAGTTTTACGATCCGATCAAGAAGTAGCACAAATTAGAGCTGAACAACAACAAGCAGCACAAGAACAAGCTGAGATACAACAAGCACAACAACTTGCACAATCTGCTGGTCAAGCTGCTCCGTTATTAAAAGCATTAAATGAGTAAAACACAAGAAGATATAATTAAAGAAGTTAAACAAGCATATAAAATTACCTTTTCCTCTAAAGAGGGCCAAAGAGTATTGGATGATTTAGAAAGAAGAACAGGAGTACACACAACAACTTTTGATAAAGATCCGTATGTGAGTGCTAACTTAGAGGGTATGAGAGCTGTTACGCTATTTATAAAATCTATGTTATTAGAGGAGAAAAAATGACAGAAGAACAGGCAACTGTTGTTGAACAACAGTCTGAACAAACTGCAACTGAAACTCAAACAGAAACACAACCACAAAGTTTTGTTTCAACATTACCAGAAGATTTGCAAGGAGAGTCATCACTACAAAGTTTTCAAGATGTAGGACAACTAGCAAAATCTTATGTTCATTCACAAAGAATGATTGGACAAGATAAAATTGCTATTCCAGGCAAAAATGCAACTGAAGAAGATTGGCAACAAGTTTATCAAAAACTTGGTGTGCCAGAAACTGCTGATAAGTATGATGTAAAATATACTGTGCAAGAGGGAGCTAGTGATCAACCAGTAAAAGATTTTCTAGGTCATGCACATAAGATGGGTTTATTACCACATCAAGCACAAGGTATATTAGATTATTATACGCAACTTGAAACTGCTGGTAGAGAAGAAATACAAAAAAATAATCAATTATCAGTACAAAATTCGCAAGAACAATTACGAAAAGATTTTGGTTTAGCTTATGATAAAGAAGTCGCAAAAGCTAACACAATGTATAATAAATTTTTTGACGGCAACCTAAAAGATGTAACACTTAGTGATGGTTCAAATATTTTAAATCATCCAGGTTTTGTAAAATCTTTGGCAAACTTATCTAATAGTTTTTCTGAAGATAACATTAGTGGTGGTCAAGATGAGGGCGGTGCTATGACACCAGATCAAGCAGAAAAAGAAATTAATAAAATTATTGCTGATCCTAACGGCCCTTATTGGAACAAGAAACATCCAAATCATGATGCTGCCGTAAAAGAAGTTTTCCAACTCAATAATATGAAGTTGGGAATAGAGTCGGAATAATCTGCAAAGACTCCGCTGACAATCTGAAAGTAGATGGACTATCAGTCCTTAAATGAAGAAAGATCCCTCATGTGAGGATAAATCAATCAATTTTTTAAACACTTAACTTATAGGAGATTAGTATGTCTAATCAAATTACTACAGCATTTGTAGAACAGTATAGTCGTAATGTGACTATGCTTTCTCAACAAATGGGATCTAAGTTGAGAGATACAGTTGATAGTGAATCGATTGTTGGAAAAAATGCTTTCTTTGAGCAAATTGGTGTAACCGCTGCTCAAAAGAAACTATCCAGGCACTCGGACACTCCTCAGCTCGATACTCCACATGATCGAAGAAGAGTAAGTCTTGATGACTATGAGTGGGCGGATATGATTGATGATGTCGATAAAATCCGTATGCTTATAGATCCAACAAGTTCTTATGCAAAAGCAGCAGCGGCTGCTATGGGCAGAAGTATGGACGATGTAATTATTACAGCTTTCAATGCGTCTGCTGACACAGGAGTTACAGGTGGTACTTCTGTTGCACTACCAAGCACATCTAAATTTGCTACATCAAACCAATCAGATGGTTTAACTTTAGCTAAATTAAGAGATGCAAAGAAATTTTTTGACACAAATGATGTTGACCCGTCTTTACAGAGATACATTGTATGTGGAGCTCAACAAATTTCTGATTTGTTAGGCGACAGCACAGTTACTTCTGCTGACTTCAACACTGTACGAGCTTTAGTACAAGGCGAAATTGATACTTTTCTTGGTTTCAAATTTGTAACATCAAATAGATTACCTTTTGATGCATCAAATACTGATGACAGATTATGTTTCGCATACACTGAAGATGCAATTAAACTTGCTATTGGTAAAGATGTTCAAGCTAAAATTAGCGAAAGAGCAGATAAATCATATAGCACACAAGTTTATTACTGCATGAGCATTGGTGCAACTCGTATGGAAGAAAAAAAGGTATTCCAAATACCTTGTAACGAATAGGAGATAGAATATGGCAAGTGTAAAAGGTGTTAATATTACCAATCTTGACTCTACTCCTAGCGTTAAAGCGAGTAGCGAACAAGTAGGTGGCAAAATCAGAGTGTTTCACGACACTTTCGAAGCGTCATCTTTAGCTAGTGGTAGTGATATTACTATGGCAAGACTTCCAGCTTTTGCAACAATACATGATGTTGTTGTAAAGTGTGATGCTTTAGGTGGGTCTGTAACTTTGAAAGTTGGAGACGCTTCTGATGACGATAGATATATCGGCGTAACAGGCACATGGAATGTTGCTGGGCAGAGCCAAAGCATGTTAGCTGGTTCATCTACGGGTGCGCCAATAGCTGCTATGACTGGTATTGCTCATAGAACTACTGCAACAACTGATATTTTAATCACAACTGGTGGTGCTAGTGCAACTGGTACTATCGCTATGTGGGTTTATTACTCAGTAGAATAATCAACCATAGGGGGATTTCATCCCCCTTTTTTTTTACAACAAGGAGATAAATTATGGCAGCAAAGCGTGGCTTGTATGCAAACATTAATGCAAGAAAAAAGAAAGGTATTTCAAGACCAAAGAGCAAATCAACAATAACACCAAAAGCATATGCAAATATGAAAGCTGGTTTCCCTAAAAAGAAAAAGAGAGGTTAGTATGCCAGGTAAAATGAAAAAAGGTAAAATGATGAAAAAAGGCGATCTCAACAAAGATGGCAAAATGAGTGGCTATGAAAAGAAAAGATCAGCTGCAATTCAAAAAGCTATGAAAAAAAGAAAAAAATAAATGGTAGCAAAAAGATTTCAAAATAAAACTGGTGGATTAAATGAAGCTGGTAGAAAAAAATTTGGAGTCAAAAGGCCGTTAAGTTCGGGAAAGTCTGGTAGGCGTGTTTCTTTTGCTGCCAGATTTTCTGGAGTAAAAGGGCCAATGAAAGATAAAAAAGGTCGCCCAACGAGACTTGCCCTGGCACTAAAAAAATGGGGATTTTCCAGCCGTTCAGAAGCCAGAGCTTTTGCAAATAAAAATAAAAGGACATAAATGAGTAGTGTAGTAGATATATGTAATTCAGCATTAAACATGCTTGGAGCTAATAATATTATTTCTTTGACAGAGGATAGTAAGAACGCAAGATTAATGAACCAGCGTTATGAATCTGTGAGAGATAGTATCTTTAGATCACACGCATGGAATTGTTTAATTAAAAGAGTAGAACTTGCAGCCGATACAACTGCACCTACACATGAGTATGCAAAACAATATACATTACCAGCAGATTGTATTAGAGTTTTAAAAGTAGGTGGTCATCACAATGGATCATCAAGCGATTTAGATAGTGGTCAAAAATTTAAAATAGAGGGAAGAAAATTACTTTCTGACGAAACAAAAATATTTTTAATATACATAGCAAAAATTACAGACACGAATAAGTATGATACTTTGTTGATAGAAACTTTATCAGCAAAACTAGCAGCAGAACTTTGTTATGCAATAACAGCTTCTACATCTTTAGCTGGACAACTTGTAAGTTTATATGATGAAAAATTAAGAGAAGCCCGTCATGTAGATGCAACCGAGGGAACACCAGACGATCTTGATGCAAGTACATTTATTAATTCGAGGTTATAGTGGCTAAACAGACTGTATCTTTTACAAATTTTACAGCTGGAGAACTATCGCCAAGACTTGATGGTAGAACAGATGTAGGTAAATATTTTAATGGATGTAAAACATTAGAAAACATGGTTGTGCATCCACATGGTGCAGCTACAAGACGACCAGGCACAAAGTTTGTCCATGAAGTAAAAGATAGTTCTGCAAAAACAAGATTAATTCCTTTTGAGTTTTCTACAACACAAACATACATAATGGAGTTTGGTAATCAGTACATTAGATTTTATAAAGACCAAGGTATCATAACTGAATCAGACAAAACCATAACAGCAATAACAAAAGCTAATCCAGGTGTTGTTACAATAAGCTCTCATGGATTTAGTAACGGCGATCATGTAATTATATCTTCTGTTGGAGGAATGACAGAAGTAAATAATAAAACATTTAAAGTTGCTAATAAAACAACAAATACTTTTGAGTTACAAAATGTAGATGGTGTAAATGTAAATACATCTAGTTTTACAACTTATACTTCTGGTGGAGTTGCAAATAGAATTTATGAAATTGCAAGTCCATATAATACAGCTGATTTGTTTGAAATCAAATTCGCACAAAGTGCTGACATTATGTATATCGTTCATCCAAGTCATGCGATCAGAAAATTATCTAGAACAGGTCATACATCCTGGACACTTTCTGCTGTAAGTATAACTGGCAGTCCAAGTCCAGCATTAAATACAGGAACAGGTAAGTTTCCTAGTTGTGTAACTTTTTTTGAACAAAGATTAGTTTTTGCAGGATCAGATGATAATCCACAAACATTATTTTTTAGTAAAAGTGCAGAACTAGAAAATTTTACTACAGGAACAAATGCAACGGATGCTATGGTGTATTCTATTGCAAGTAATAAAGTTAATGCCATAAGATATTTATCTGCTCAAAGATCATTACTTGTTGGCACAGTAGGTGGCGAGTTTGTTGTAAGTGCATCTGGAACTACATCCCCGATAACACCAACAAATATACAAATACAAAGACAGTCTAGTTATGGATCTGCAAATGTAGATGCGGTACAAATTGAAAATGTTACAATGTTCTTACAAAGAGCAAAAAGAAAAATTAGAGAACTTACTTACAATCTAAATATAGATCAGTACCAAGCAACTGATCTTACATTATTAGCAGAACATATTACCGAGGGTGGTATTAATGAAATGGCATACCAACAAGAACCAGATAGTATTTTATGGTGTGTTAGAAATGATGGTACATTATTAGGTTTTACATATGCTAGAGCTGAGTCTGTTACTGGATGGCATAGACATATTATGGGTGGTAGTTTTAGTTCTGGTAATGCTGTTGTTGAAAGTGTAGCTTCTGTTCCTACAGATCTCAACGAAGATGAATTTTTTGTAATTACAAAAAGAACAATAAACGGATCTACAAGAAGATATGTAGAGCATTTAGAATTATTTGATTTTGGAACAGATCAAAAAGATGCTTTTTTTGTAGATAGTGGTCTTACTTATAGTGGTGGTGCAGCAACAACTATTTCTGGTTTAGATCATTTAGAGGGTCAATCAGTTTCTATACTTGCAGATGGATCTACGCATCCTAATAAAACTGTTAGTAATGGATCTATAACTTTAGAAAGATCATCAACAAAAGTACATATAGGTCTTGGTTATACATCTTTACTTGAAACTATGAGAGTAGAGTCAAGAGGAGATGGTGGTACATCACAATCAAAAGATAAAAGAATACATGAAGTAACTTTACGATTGCATGAAACTGTTGGTGTAGAAGTTGGTCCAAATGTAAACAACATGGAAAGAATACCTTTTCGTTCTAGTGCAGCAGCTATGAATAGTCCTGTACCATTATTTACTGGCGACAAGCAAATTGAGTTTTCTGATGATTTTAATACAGATGGATTTGTTGTTGTAAGACAAACACAACCATTACCATTGTCATTATTATCAGCATATCCAAGAATTACTATTAACGAGGGTTGATGGAATTAATACAATTTAGATCTGCTCATGCACAAAGTATGGTCAATTCTATAATGAACGATAAACTTACACAGGTAGATGAAAGTTATCACGAATTATTAAACAACCTGGAAGTAGAAGATATGTCTTTTACAGCTGTTAAAGATGATAAATTTATTTGTAGTGGTGGCATAATTCCTGTCTGGGATAATGTTTATGAGGGATGGGTAATGGCATCAAATGATGTTTGGCAAAATAAAATTAGTTCTGCAAGAGTAATAAAAAAAGGGTTGGAAGTTTTAATTGATAACTACAAAGTGGTGCGATTGCAAACTGCTGTAAAAAAAGATTTTGAACTAGGAAAAAAATTTGCTGTTTGGCTTGGAATGAAAGAAGAAGGACTTATGAAAAAATATCAAAACAATGAAGATTATATTAGATTTGCGAGGGTTGTATAAATGGCTCCAACTTTAATAGCAGCTGGTATTAGTGCTGGTGGTTCATTACTTGCTGGTCAATCAGCTATGGCAGCTGGTAAATTTTCACAAAATGTTGCAAATAAAAATGCAAAAATTTTAGAGGGTAAATCTGAAACAGCATTACAAATAGGACAAAACAATTTAAAAATAGCAGAAAAACAATACGAAAAAACACAAGCTGCTACTGATGTTTCTTTGGTTGCCGCTGGTGTAAAATTAGATCAAGGTACACCCCTTGAAATTTTAAATAATAATTTATCTGAATTTGAATTGCAAAAACTTAACATAGAATATGATGCAAATATGACAAGTTATGATTTCTTAATGCAAGCTACAAATGAAAGATTGCGTGGAGAAATGGCTGTGTATCAAGCAAGGCAACAAAGAGCAGCGTCTTTTATTAAAGCAGCTGGAACAATGGTAGGTGCATATGCAACTAATAATATCTTACAAACACAATCTGCAAATCAAGCTGAAATATTAGCAACAACTAAAAGAAATGCTAAAATACTTACTGATAATTATAATAATGGTCAAATGAATATTATTAACAAAATTAATAATATGAACAAACAAATAATAAATTTACAAAATGAAAACAATCTTGCTTATGCAAATAAATTTCCAGGAAGTTATTAATCATGGTAAAAATTCCAACATTTGAAAACAAAACAACATCAGCAAAAATTAGTAATCGTGTTATTAAAGCACCAAGTATTGCAAAAGCATCACAGCTTGTAGGCCAATCAGTAGAACAACTAGGCAATACTTTAACAAAAGTTGCAGTACAAGATGCAAAAGTAAAAAATGAATTTGAATTACAAAAAGCAAAAACACAAACACAATTTGATATAGCTAATTACAAACAAGAAAAAGCATTAGAGTTACAAGAATTTAAAGCAGATGAAAATTATAAAACTACTGTTTTTGAAATAGAACAAGATAACAAAAATAAATTTGATATAGCTGCACTTCGTATAAAACAAAAAAATGAAGTCTTAACAGCTGCAAACCAATTACAAGAATTTAGCACTAATACACTTGCAAGTTTGGCCACCTCTAGTAATTTAGAAGATCAAAATAATTTTATTGAATTACTAAACGATAAAAAAAATAGTTATACTTTTAGTGATGACGCCACACAAATATTATTTGATAACGAATTTGTAAAAATATTAGAAAATGACAAGTATAAATTAAAAGGTCAAATCAGAAAAAACATTATTGATATTGGTATATCCGATTACAATACACAAGTAGATCAAAATATTTTTAAAGCTGTGTATGGTAATATGCACGAACAAAAAATTGGATTAGAAAATTTATTTAGTGCAGATGGAATTGTTGCAACAGCACATGACAGTCAATTATTTTTAGACAAAGATAACGAATATGCAAGATTAAGAGAATTGTACGGACTTTCTTTGTATGAAAAAATGGTTAATGAAGATCCACAAGGTTTTTTAACATTATTAGAAAATCAACCAGATGTAGTAAATAGTTTAATTACAACAGATCAAATTGTAAATTTTGAAAAAATTGCAAACAATAAACTTACAGTTGCACTTAATGGACAAATAGCAGACACAAAAGCAATAGCATCAAATCTTGAAGCTATATACAAAGATAACAAAACTTTACTTACAGATATAACAAGAGCTAACTTACCAGAATTAAATGCTGCACTTGAAACTGCAAAAAATTTAAAAATGCCTGGCACAGATGAATTGTATGATCCACAACTAGTAAGCAACATAGAAGCATTAATTAGTTTAGTTGATATTGTTGATGAATTCAAAACATACAATCACACACAAGGTAAACAAATAATATCAACATTAGAAGAAGAATATAATAACAGATTTGAAAACGAAGAAAGTTTATCTGATTTTGATAGATTGCGTTTAAATATATTTAAAAAAATTAATAATGATATGACAAATAATATTAAAGATGATGCATTATCTGTTGCAAGTAAATATGGATTTATTGATAATATCGAAAGAGTAAATTTTGGTGCTGATTTATCTGATGAAACACAAAAAAATGAATTTTTTGCACAAGTAGATGCTAATATAAAACAAGGATTAAAAGTACAAGAACATTATAATTTAGCACATCCACAATTTTTAACTAAAGAAACTGTTGCAGTTTTGAGTGATGCACTTACAAATGCAGATGGAGCTAATGACATTATACAAATAGCTGATCTTATTGTTAATAGTTATGATGAACATTCTTTAGATGTATTTAGACAACTATCAAAAGAAGCACCTTTGTTAGCTGAAATAGGCGCTCAAATGCAATTAGGAAATGAAAATTTTGCTGTGCATTTAGCAAAAGGTTATATGTTAGATAATGAACAAATAATTCCTGGATTTGAAACAAACAAAGATTTTAGAAGAATAGTTTTTGAAGAATTAGGAGATAGTCTTAATGACAATCCACAAACATTTAAAGCAAAAATAGCTGCCATAAATTTTGCTGTTGCATCTATAGGATTAGATGAGGGTTGGTATGGCATGAATAAAGATGCAAGTAATATAGTTCGTGATAACGAAGATAGAATATCGCAAATAATTCAACAATCTGTAGGTGCAACATATTCTGATGGCGAAAGAGTAAGTGGCGGTACAGTTAAATGGAATGGTAAAACAATAATATTACCAGTTAATTTTAATAGTAAAGATTTAGATGATGCATCATTTGAAGATATTATTTTAGATAAAATTGCAAATAGTCCTAATGGAGATGACATACTTATAGAAGCTGGTAAAAATGGTGCTGCCCAGTTTTATCCTGGAGAAGAAATAATTTTGGGACTTCCAACTTCAACACCTTTTGTAGATGTAGATCAAAGACAAGAAACAAGTTTGACAGCTGTTGAAGTTTTTGGTGGAACAGAACCAAAAGATGAAGATAGTTTTTTTGGATCTTTTGCTATGTCAAGTAGATATCCAGCATACTTTTGGGATCAAGTAGGCCCAGGATTATATATGCTATCTCTTTTTGATCCTGTTGAAAATGGAAAAGAGCCAGAATATTTAATGTACCCTAATTCAAACAAACCATTCATATTTGATTTGGAAAGCGTAGTTCAATTTATACAATGAAATTTTATGATAGCTCCAATGCGTTGGAAACAAAAAGAATAGAAAGTAATTTTGCAAGACCATCTTTAACAAATACTACAGCGTATGAGTTATACGGAAAACTTGTAGAACATAATAGTGAATTTTTATATTCGTCTGCAAAATATTATAATGCTTTAGATGATTACGATAAAGCTAATGAAGAAATAAAAGAAAAATTTGGTGTGGATTTACCTAATCCATTAATAGATCAAATACCACAACTTGCAGATGGAAAAGATTTTTTTTATTACTTATATCAAAGTCAATCAAAAAAAGGTGCCGGCAGAACAACTATAGGTAATTATAGAGATCACACAGATTGGTGGGATAATGAAGTTTTAAAATTACAGCAAGCAAATCCAGATGTAGAATTTAAAACATATAAGGAATTTCAAGAAGATAGAGCAAAAAGAGCTCAATCAAATGAATTTCTTATAGGCGAAATGCAAAAAGCAAGTCGTGGTTTTATGCAAAAATATGGTGCTACTTTTGGTGCTGGTTTTCGTCAATACATGACAGATCCCATAACATTACAAACACTTCCATTATCTTTTGCTTACTCTATGCCAAAAGGTATAGCTGCTGCTACTCTAAAAACTGGATTGTTTGAGGGTATGTTAGAATTTGGAAGAGCATCAGTTATAGAACCTCAAATACAATCACAAAGAAAAAAACTTGGTCTTTCTTATGGAACGAAACAAGCACTAACTAATATTTTTGCTGCAACTGTTGGTGGTGCAGTTTTAGGTCCAGTAGCTTATCTTGGTATGCGAGGTATAGGAGCTGGCGCAAAACCTATTGTTAAAAGTACAACACAAGGTTTTATGTCAGCAAATGATTTAATAAATCAAAAATTATTTCCACAAAGATTTATTGGAAAAAAATTAAGTAAATTAATAGATCAAACAAATTTAGATATTCCATTAGATCAAGTAATAAATAAATTACGCCCAGGGGATCTTGTTGAATTAATAGAAGAATTACCAAATAATATTAGAACAAATCCAAAAATTAAAAATGCACAATACGAAATAAATCAATCAATTATAGAGCAAGAACAAAATCCATATACAAATACTGTTGAAGGTCAAAGACAATATGATGCAAATGTTAAAACAGCTATGGATCAAGCAGCTACTGATAAACCTATTGATATTATTGATGATCCTAAAATAGAATTAAAACAACCAGATCTTGAAAATAAAATTGCAGTAGCTGAAAGTAAATTAGCATTTTTTGAAGAAATGTTAGATGATTTACCAGATACACCAGAATACAAACCACAAAAAACAAAAATAAAAAAGAATATAGCTAAAGCTAGAAAAGATATTAAATTTTTAAAAAACGAACTTAAAGAAAAATTTCCAGATCCAGAATTGCCACCAAGTTTGCAAACACCAAAAGAACCAAAGTTTCAAACATTTAGACAATGGCTTTTACAAAATAAAATTAGACCAGATGATGCAAACATTGGAGATGTAAAAGCTATACTAGATAAAGGTTATTTTCGTTATACAAAAAAAGATGGCTTTTCTTTAGATGAACTTTTAACAAGAGCTAGAGAAGATGGCTGGTTGCCACCAGCTAGGTCAAACGAAGTTGATGATTTAGATATAAATAGTGTTTTAGAATTAATTGAAGAAAATTCATTAAGATCAGATGATGCTGCAAAACTACAGGAATATAACGATAATATTACATCAATAGAACAAACTATTAGAGAGTTAGAGGATGCTGGTTATGATCCCATGGGTATGAGTGATTCACAGGTAGATGATGCATTACTTAAACTTAATAGTAGTGTAGATGAAAGCGATCTGGTAAAATTTAAAGATGAAGATTATATTGATGAATTTTCTGATGATGCTTTTAATGATTATGTTGATTTTGTGGAAGAAAATAAAATACCAGAAAATACAAAACTTGTGCAAACAATAGATGATAACGGTAAAATTACAGAAAGTAAAACTATTGGACAAATTAGAAAAGAATTAGAACAAGAAAAAAGAATGTTAGATGAATTAACTAAATGTGAGGGATTAGATCTGTAATGCCTAGTTTTCGTGAATGTATAGTTAAAGCAGCAAAAGCGGGTATTGTAAATTCTAAACAAGAAGAAGAATTACTAAAATCATTTGACGATCAATTAGAAATGTTTTCTAAAACATTATCTGAATTAGAAGCAACACAAGCTGCAAGTAATGCTACATACAAAATATTAAAAAAGAAAGTAAAACAAAAAGCTATAGAAGATACGATTGCAGCAAAAAAATACCAACAACTAAAAACACAAATAGAAGAATATTTAAACAGTAATGGCGAAGTTGATGTTGCACAAGGGTATAGAGCTTTGCATGGTAAAGCAGAGGGTAAAAGAATATTAAATAATTTAGAAATAAGACAAAAAGTTGTTTTTGGTATGTTAACAAAAGATCTATCGGATCTTATGGAAGCATACGCTATGCCATTAATTAGAAGATATAAAAGAGCAAGTCCAAGAACATTAGTACAAGAAATGTTTGTGCCTGGATCAACTGGAAATAAAGGTTCTGAAATTATTGCAAAATCACTTGTAGAAGTTTTTGAAAAAGCTAGAGTTATGTTAGCTAAAAATGGAGTTTTAGTAAATAAAAACCCAAATTGGAAATTTCCACAATCACATAATGTAAGATCAATAAAAAAAAGTAAAATATCAGATGATGAATGGGTATCTTTTATAAAACCACTTCTTGATAAATCAAAAATGATTGATGATAAAACAGGACTTACTTTTGATTTAGTATCAGAAACAGAATTTGATAAAGCA
>TARA_R100001460_G_scaffold19963_1_pt1 | contig 27290 bp, 28 predicted proteins | sample TARA_R100001460 | Tara Oceans TARA_R100001460 (sample SAMEA2622190) | marine metagenome | biome: marine biome (ENVO:00000447); feature: surface water layer (ENVO:00002042); material: "saline water (ENVO:00002010), including plankton (ENVO:xxxxxxxx)" | depth 5 m | reverse complement strand
CAATTTGAAGTGCATATTGTAAAATCAGAGTTCGAGAAAGTTTTCGGGGCAGGAGCAAAACCTGAGATGCGAGATTATCTTTATTTTGAGCAATATCTTAATAAGGTTTATGAAGTAGATGCAATAGCAGAGCCAGATGACTTCTTATATGCAGGATCTTATTGGCGGGTTAGTTTAGTACAATATCAGCAGAGAACGGCAGTACAATATCCAGATAAAAACATAGAAGCTGTAAAAGATGCTATTGTTACGTCAGTTGAAGAAGAATTTGGGGAAGAGCGAGAAAAAGAATTTAAGGATGTACGCAAGCCTAAGCTTTATAACACAATCGGTAACCAAGATAACGATTACGTAAGGCGGATTCTTGATAAACAACTTATTATAAAACAGGAAAACGTTTACAATTTCTATACAATAATCTCTAAATACCATTATAAGCTGAGCTCAATGAAAAAGGGTGAAGAGGCAGTAGAGTATCGATTTACAGATGGTTGGACTGCAGAACAAAATAGGGCATTCACAGGATGGATAAGGCCAACATATATAAACCAAATAGGAAGCAACGTACTAATAACGGCAGTTTCAGATATCGGTGGCCGAGCTGCATTGAGTACAAATGGTTTGCCACAGCCTGCAAATAGAAAGGTAGTAGCTGGTGATTTCTTGCGAATAACTGGCACAAATTCATATAATGGTATTCAGGAAATATTGTCGATTTCAGGTAATACAGTGATACTGAATACCCCATTTGTAGATGCTACTATAAACCCAAATGCTAAATTTAAGAAAGAAGGCGGAAGCAGATTTTTTGTTTACGAGTCAAATGACCAAGAATATTTTTCATTAATACAAACCGTAGGTGCTTTCATAGTAAACATAAATGATACTAAATATGAGTTTGATATGCCATTCCAGTTTCTTGCTAATAATTTTTATTCATATGTCATAAATCTTAACAATAAAGCTAGGCAATTAAGTTTATTTGTTTACGAAACTCAAATGAACGTGACACAACCAAATGCGGGTTCTACAGGTGAACTTAAAAAGGTGTACGAAAACACCATTACGATTAGTCCTGTAGCAGTGCCTAGCGGACATTCTTGGAGGTTATTAGCTTCTGATGTTGACTTTACAAACAATAGAATATGGAATACTCCAATAGAAATAGAAGAACAGAATTTAGTATTGAGCCAATATGTGGTTAATGACACAAGTTTAGCTTTATTAATTGACAATGCATCTCCAAGGCTATTAGTTCCACGCACTAATAATCCAAGATAATATATAATATAAATAAAGATACATGGAAGAATCTAAGAAAAATCTTAGAGAGAGCCTAGATGATATATTAGGCTCAGATTTACCAGATGAAGTTCCTGGACTTTCCGATGCTCCAGATTTAAGGCCCGTTAGAAAGACTAGCATAAATGTCGGTCTAGAACGCGCTAAGAAAAAGGCTACAAAAGTAATGGACTCACTCTTAAAATTTTATTTGAGTGAAGAAATTATCGAAGAACAGGAGTACATTAAGGCTAAAAGCGAACTTGATAAGTACGCATTGACTTCGTTAATAAGACAGATGGAAAATAGCGAAAAGGCTATAACTACATTGATGGCAACTATTGATGAGGGTGATGTTTCGCCTAGAATGTTTGAAGTTCTTAGTGATTTGCAAAGAACTATGCTAGATATAATTAAGAGCCAAACAATGTACATGGTTGCAATTGAAGAGAACGCTAAAAAAATATCTAGAGATCTAGATGTTTATCATGGAACTAGTAACAAAAAACTTAAAGGCGAATCCGGTGTGAAATCAAGGGGAACTAAGGATTTAATGAAAGCTTTACAAAATTCAATAAACGAAGAAAATATACAAGATGTCGATTCAAGTGAAGATGAAGAATAAATTTATTCTTATCAAAGATTTAGATGAAGATGGATTAACCGAAACCGAATCTGGTTTGTTTGTTCCAAAGGATAAATTAGAAGTAGGTAGAACTGCAATAGTATTAGCAGCCGGAGATTGTGATAAAGTTAAAAAAGGTGATATAGTCTATAAAATAAAAGGCAACGGAACGCCTATCATTCTGAATGATATTAAAATGGAGATGATTCATATAGACTTTATATTAGGTGTTATAGAAAATGGCGAAACCGCAACCACATAGTGCAGGATTTGACTTCAGTGTAGATGCTGCAGAAAGTAATTTTTCTTGGTCAACTGAAAAAGTTAACCAATTGATGATTGCTTTAGATGAGGGCTATAAACCAAAAGCACACCCCTTTCATAGTGGTGATCCAAATCTCAGAAAGGGTAACATTGTATTTAATTATACAGATAAGGAAATTAAGGAAATACGAAAGTGTGCTACTGATATAGTTTATTTTGCAAATACCTATTGTACTGTAATGACAGATGAGGGCTTGAAGTCTATAACACTAAGACCTTATCAGGAAGAAATGCTAGAGCAATTTCAAAACGAAAGGTTCAATGTATGCTTAGCAAGCCGACAGGTAGGAAAAACTATATGTTCATCAATTTTTGTTGCATGGTACTCACTTTTTAATTTTGATAAAAACGCACTAGTTCTTTCAAATAAAGGTGCAACCACAAGAGAGATTATTGATAAGGGTAAAACTATCTTAACCCACTTGCCTTTCTTTCTTAAACCTGGTGTGATAAAATGGGACGTATTTAGCTCAAAATTTGATAATGGTTGCAGAATTATTGGACAAACAACTACTAAGAAGGCTGCTATCGGTTTTACGATCCATCTTCTATTTATGGATGAGTTTGCACATATTCCAAATCAGTTTGTTGATACTTTTTATGAGAACGTTTATCCAACAATTTCGGCATCCACGACATCAAAGGTTATTATAACAAGCACACCAAACGGATTTAATAAGTTTTACGATATTTACAATGGCGCTTCATCAGGACTGAATGAGTATACACCATTTAGAGTGGATTGGTGGGATGTCCCAGGACGTGATGAGGCATGGATGCAGCAAGAAGTTTCAAACCTTGGAAGCGAGGAGGCTTTTAACCGCCAATACGGAAATCAGTTTATAGCATCATCGTCTTTATTATTAAGTCCAGATAGTATTAAAAAACTTGGACAAAATAGAAAAGAATTCGTTTTTAGAGACATTCCAGAGTTTGAAGGAGAAGGTATAGATTACCAAGGTCTAGTTTGGGATCCTGATTTTGATATTGATGATGCATCTGATGAGCTGAACTATTACATGTTTTCAGTTGATATTGCAGAGGGAGCAGGCGGAGATTATTCAGTTATCAATATATTTAAGGTGGAAATAATGGACTCGAAGGACTTTGATAAAGTACACACACCCGGTTCATTTGTTGACTTTTTTAGAATGCGCCAGATTGCAAGATTTAGGAGTAACGAACACTCTATAGAAGAGTTCTCAAAGGTTTTGTATGTCTTAGGTTTTGAGGTATTTTACCCAGAGAACCTAAAAATGATAATAGAATGGAATGTTTTTGGATCGGAAGTTGTAAAAAGGCTAGAAACTGTTTTTCCAGCAAGAAATAATTTTGATGAGGAGACTATTGTCAAATTTAAGCACCGCGTTGACGGAACATCACTAAAATTTGGTCTTAAAGTAAAAAGTGATAATAAACCTATTTTTTGCCAAAACTTTAAAAAATATGTGGTTCAAAATAGAATTGTATTCAACGAAACAGAAACAGTAAATGAGGCTAATTCTTTTGGTAGAATGCCAAATGGATCTTATGCAGGCCAACTTGGCAATGATGATCTAATTATGACATGCATAAATGGATGTGAATTTTTCAATACTATGGACTTCACTGAATTTGCTGAGGAGATTTATGAATATGTTGATTTTGGCGATCAGGACAAGATAGATAAAATCTTAGAGTCCGACTCTAAGGGTGGAAATCTTAACTATGATATTTACGATATCATTTAAAAAATTATCAGATAAAAATACTAATTGTAGCTGATATATAAATCAAATCTTAGTAAAAAAATATTATAAAATGGCATTAGATCCGCAAATAACGTCGCTGAAAGCCTCTGGAACGTATAGATTCGAATTTGACAAGAGTCAAGTTGTTAACATTCCAGCTAACCAGATTAGATTGGTTGTAGGTTTTTCTAAAAAAGGTCCATTCAATACGCCAGTGTTTGTTCCAGATACTGCTTTCTTTAAGCAAGTTTTCGGCGATATTGATAGAAACTTAGAAAAGAAAGATTCTTTCTTCCATAGAAGTTGTTTAGTTGCTCTTGAGAGAGGTCCAATTTTAGCAATGAATCTTTTAAATCTAGACGAAAACGATCAGGTTGAATATATTCAATTTGCAACTGGTGCTACACCAGGTAATGTACAGGTTAACACTCCAAAGAATGGAGAATATCAAGGATTCTATAACAGAGACAGATTCTTCTTCCCAGACAGTGATGCATTCTTAGATAATGTTTCGCCTGCTGTTAACAGAGATGCTTTATCTGGCGCTTCTACTAATAACCTATTAGATTTTGTTAATCTAGGCCAAAATGCTGTATCTGTATTTGTTAAAAAGGCAGCAGCAGAAAATGTAGCTGGATTTGACATTACAGTTGAAGAATTTTACGGATCTGCAAACATCCCTGGATTCTTAGATAAGGACAGTTTGATATCTGACTTTATGGTAGATGTTTCTGTAATCGAAGGTAACTTTGGTGGAGATTTTTCTCTAGCAAATCCATACGAAAGATTTGATGCTGATCCATTATTCCAACCATATTTTGATAAGAGCTCTGGTCTTTTAAGAAAGAAAGTTGCTACTGACGATAGTGATACCTCAATAACTGAGTTCTTGAACTTGCCAGAAGTTAACGAAATCGCAAGATATACGGCTTGTTTAATTCCAAACTTTATTGATCAGCTTGGAAACAATCTTTTTATCGAGAACTTAATAAACAGAGACACTGCAACTACAGGTCTTTTCGTAACAGTTAACGAAGACCTATTCTCAGGAGACTTCTTAATCGATGGAGTTGCTGGAGGTATTGACTTAATAGGACACAACCTGGAGAAGTCGCAACCATCAACTGTTAACTTCCTTTCTTACCAAGGAGCTATTAAGTCAGATGTCGAGAGCTGTAAAGAATTCTCTACTCCTAATACCGTAGAAGTTTCTGCTACCGATGTTGTGGCCGTTAGCACAAACGCTTCTGGGGACATTGAGATTACTGTTACTGGATCTGCTGGAGAAACTTTATATGATGCCCTAAGCGCAATGACAGCAAACACCGCAACTACTATAGGTACTTATTTAAAGGGTGCAGTTAGCAACGAATATGTACCAGTTATTGGCAAGCAAGTATTAACAGGTTCTGTTACTATTTCACTATCTGCGGTTGGAGGTATTGTTGTAGGAGACTTCCCGGTCACTGTTGGTGATATATTAACATACCTAAACCCTACTGACTTAGACTACATAGTACATGAGTGGGACGGCTCTGCACAAACTACAAAAATTGTAGGCGCGCCTGCATCTGCACTTTATACCCAAGTTTCTTCTGGAACTTTTACTGATGGGGACACTGCAATCTATTCGTATACTAATGGTGGTGTAACAACTGACACACAATCGTTCTTAGTATTTGATGAAGCGACTTATGGCTACATACACGAAACAGACACTGGTATTGCTATTAGTGACCCTGCATACAATCTAACTATAGCTAAAGTAAGTCCTTACACAGATGAGAATTATGCTACTCCATTAGGAGCAACTGATTTCACTAAGTTTAACATTGACACAGCTAGCCCAGGTACTGGTGGATTCTTAACATCTAGTGGTACATTCGCAACGGCTAACTGCCTTAATGTTATAACGTTAAAAGGAGATCTTAACTTAACTGTTGATATCTTAGCAGATTCATCTGATGAGCCAACATTATTCCCTAACCAAGTTCTCATCGCCGCTACTGAAGATGAGGTTGTGAATGGAGATGTTGCTGTTGGAAGATACCTAGTACATAGTGATGGCGATCTAAGCAACCCATCTAGATTAACTAGAATTAATGAAGTTCAGGGTGGTAAAACTACTGCTAATTATGCTGCTATCCCAGCAGGAACTACTGCTATTCTAGTAACAACACAATCTGAGATCTTAGTAGATACTCAAAACGACGGCACAACTGCTGGAGTTAAGAAGGTTGAACTTTACTACCCAATCGACCAATGGTTTGACTACCTAAATGTATTCAAACTAGATGGGTTTTCACTTGATCCAACTAAGCACGTGCCTGATGGAACTAATGATCGTCAAAACGATATCCTCAACGATACAATCGGAGCTGGAACAAACTTGTTCAAAGCACTGACTGACAGAGACATCATTAACTTCAGATATTTAGTAGATACGTTTGGTAACGGTATTGAAGCTAATTCAAAATCTGTTTACACAAAACTATGTTCAAGCAGAAAGAATGCTTCTGCGATTATCAATGCGCCTTCTGCTAGAGATTTCAAGAAGAGCACTGATCCATCATTCCTAGATGCAACTAAAACGCTTTCTACAAGATTTATTGCTGAGGGTGGTGATCTAAGCAAGAATCCAACAGTGAGATACTCACTACCATCTATTGCGGATGGCGCCAGCTTTGGATTCTACTTCTTCCCATTCGTACAAGTACGAGACTTAGGAAGAAATATCAGCGTACCGCCCGCAGCTTACGTATCAAACAACTTCATTAACAAGTTTGAAAATGCATTACCATGGTCATTGGTTGCTGGAGTACGACGCGGAGTCTTAGGTGGTGCTGGATTAGTCGGTCTTGAAACGAATCTTGATACTAGTGATAGAGCAAATATCGAGCCATTCGGTCTCAACCCAATCATCTTCCAAAGTGGAACTGGGCCTACTATCTTTGCTAACAAAACGGCACAGCAGAATCCAACATCTGCACTTAGCTCAATTAACGTTAGAGAAGTAGTGATCTATATCCAAGATGGTATCGACGCAATCTTGAAAAACTACTTGTTTGAGTTTAACACTCCACAAACAAGACTAGAGATCGTAACGTTAGCAAACAACTTCTTGCAAACTGTTCAGAACGACGATGGAGTATTTGACTTCAGAAACGTGATGGATGAAACAAATAACCCGCCAGAAGTTATTGACAGAAACATTGGAATAATTGACACCTTCATCGAGCCTGTTAGAGGTATGGAAATTCTCGTACAGAGAACAACAATCTTGAGAACTGGAGCGATTAGCAGTGGAAACTTCCAATAACAGATAGATAAATAAAAAAAAGAGATAGAATATGCCACTTCCGCATTATACACAGAGTAGAACGAGTAATAACCTTTTCGAGCCAATATATCCCAGTTTGTTTGAGGTGACTTTGTTTACACCTCCTTCAATTGGAGCTGACACAGCAGTATTGCTTGAGCACGTCAAATCTATTGGTGGTCTTAACGGACTTAACCCATCAGTTGACGCTGTAGGACAAAAGTACAAATTTGCTGATCGTTCATTCGCTTCAATGCCAGGTCAGACTTTCATTGATGTAAGTATGAACTTCACATTGAACTTGAATGATGCAAATGAGAACTTCATTTACAACACTATGAGAAACTGGTATAAGTTGATCTACGATCCATTAACTGCTGAGATGGGTCTTAAGAGAGACTATGTTGGTAGTGCAATTATCGTACAGTACAACCGTCCTGGTGATGTATTTAGAAAGATTACTCTAAATGACATCTTCCCAACTGGTGCTCCTGAATTCTTAGATGAATTAAATTACGAGACCAACGATCCAGCTGAATTGTCAATGACATACCGTTGTGACCACTGGGTTGAGGAGAACGTTGGAGGATAATTCAAACTCTCAATTATTTTAAAAAGGGCCAAAAAAAAATTGGCCCTTTTTTTATTTTCCAAGATTAGACATGATATATAATACATAATATAGATTAACTAATGGTAATTTTTAAAGTAACACATAAATCAAACGGTAAGGTTTACATTGGTTATTCAACTAACGACAATCCTAACTTTTATGGATCTGGCAAATACATCAAAAAGGCAATTCAACATTTTGGAATTGATAGTTTTGATAAAACACTAATCGAGTCTTTCGAAGACGATGCTAGCATAGCAACAGTCATGGAGAGGGTTGATTATTGGATTAAACATTTTAAAGCAGATAGTTCAAAGTATGGATATAACGAAAGTATAGTTGAATTAATACCAAAAAAGAAGAAACTCACAAGAAAGCTTCAGGTTTTGCTATCAAGTGAACATGAAGATGCTCTAAATTCTATTATAATTTCTAAATCAATGGAACAGGGAACAAAACCTATGGCATTGTCTAAATATATCAGACAGCTAATTATCCAACATATAGTGGAAGAAACAAATATTCAAAAACAATTTAGTCAAAAAAATTAAAATAACAAAAACATGGATAACAATTTTGGAAATGTACATGGTGATGACAGAAAGGCACACCAAGAAAACTTGAAAAAGGAATTTGAAGCAAAGGAAGCTGAAGCGGCAGCAAAGGCGGCACCCAAGGGCGCAGGTCCAACCGGTCCTACCGAAGAAGCCGTAGATGTTGACTCTTATGAGGATAAAGTTGCTGAAACTGATGATAAAGGAACTATCACTAACTTAGGTAGGGTTGCACATGAGCGCAACAGATCGGTTAATCCCGATGATCCTAAGATCAAGAGAATGCGTGAACTAACAGGTTATCATTCTTTAGACACAAAGCTATTCCCTTCAGGTGGAAAATTCTATAGAGATGATTTCGAGATTCATATTAGAGCGGCAAGAGTTGCAGAAATCAGAGACTTCTCTACAATGAATGAAGATGACATCAATGATGTTGATGAAAAGTTAAATGAGATCCTCGTAGGATGTTGTAAGGTCATGTTTGGGCAACAGAGAGGATCATATAGAGATATTCTAGAAGAAGATAGAATCTATGTGATTCTGAGCATCAGAGAGCTTACATTTAAACAAGGAGAACAACAACTAATGATGCCTGTCGGATCACGTAAATGTTCTGGTGTTTGTTCGTTCGGTGATCAAATGGAACTTAAAACATCAAACCTTCAATTCGAAAGACCTGATATGGAGATTGAAAAGTATTATGATGATCATACAAAGTCTTACGCAATTGAAACTAAAAACTACGGAACTATTTACATGGCTCCTCCAACAATTGGAGTTATGCGCCAGCTTAGTGAATGGATTAAGGCAAAAGAGCAAGAAGGCAAAAAGTGGGATAAGTCCAGTGTAACTACAATGCCATATCTGCAAAGAGAATGGCGCGGATGGAGTGACCGAGAAATATTTCAGTCTGTTTCTAACATGCAAGGTTGGGATGCCACGAAATATGCTTTAATTTATCGATTAGCTGAGAGAATGCGAGTTGGTGTGAAACAAGAAATGATCTTTGATTGTGAAGGTTGCGGTGCTGAGATCACCGTGCCCTTAACGTTTCCCGGAGGGCTCAAATCTCTTTTCGTTATTTCAGATATCTCTTCTGAACTTCTTTAAAACGAGGGTCATATTGATGGAAAAGCTTCACATGCAAGTCAGTGAAATTGATGCTCTTCCATTTTATGAATTTGAATTTACCATCGAGTCGTACAACGATATTGTTGAAGAAAGAAACGAACATGAAAAGAAACAGCAAGCTGATCAAGAAGGACAACTCGACATGGATAAATACAAAAAGACTTTAGGAAATCCGTCTAAACTGATGGGTAGCTCTGGCATGAAAATGCCGAGTTTAAAGATGCCTAAACTCTAAAAAAAGGTCTATTGCCTAGATGGCTCGTTTTAAGCTAGAAGATTTAATGTCCCCATTAAAGGCTCTTGAACAGAAGTTCCAGGAGCTAGTGGACCAAGGTGGAGCTGGCGGCGGTGGTAGCGCTGCTGCCGGCCAGGCCGTTGCCACTGGTGATATGTCCTCGTTAGTAGAGATAAACACGGCAATCGCAAGTGAATTACAGGGGCAAACTACTCTCTTAAAACAAATTGCTGCAAACACCAGAGGAGGCGGTGGTGGAGGTGATGGCGGAATGTCAGCAAGACTTGGAAGAGCTGGAGAAGCAATCATGTTGGTATCGGGTGGTATCTTAGCACTTGGTCGTGCCCTTCGAAGGTTGGGCCGAAGATCAAAGTCTATCAATAAAGGTATAGATTCGATAGGAAACCTTTTAGATAAGCTTGGTGAAGAGTTCGACGATAAACAACAAATTACAAAGCTCAGGGAAGGTGGAGAGGCGCTTACTGCGGTAGGCGATGGTATATTGCGTTTCATGAAAGCCATGGCGATATCGTCGCTATTAGCAATACCTGCGGCAATAGGTGCTCCAATAGTATTCTTTATAGTTAGAATGGCAGGCCGTACATTCTCGGCAATGGGCAGACAGGCTAAAGAGATAAAAGCAGGTGCCAATGCAATAGAGCAGATAGGATACGGGTTAACAGAATTTGCTATAGGGTTCGGTGTACTTATGCTAATTTCATTGGCTGTAATAGCGATGCCACAATTAGCGTTAGTTGGTGTAGGACTTCTATTAAGTATGGCACTTGTATTTAGGATAATAGGTGCTGGTGCTAAACAAATAAGAAAGGGTGGTCGTGCAGTGGCATTTGTAGGTCTCGGATTAGCTGCATTTGGCGCTGGATATTTTATATTTGCACTAGCCATAAGCAAAGCAGGTGTAACATTTAAATCTGTTGGAATTCAAATGCTTGTCTTAGTAGGTATGCTAGGTGTATTTGGTCTTGCCGGCAACATTATTGCTAAAAATCCTTTGGGTCCACAGATACTTCTTTACGGCCTAGCAGCGTTTGCAGCATTAGGATTAGGACTGCTAGTATTCAGTTTTGGATACAAAAAATTTGCAGAAGCAACCAAGGGAATGAAGATGATGGACGCTGTCGTCCAAGGGGCAGTCTTGCTTGAGGTCGGACTAGTAATGGCATTGATGGGTCTAGCAGTATTTGCTTCCGCAGGTAGTGTGCTATTAGGTCCAGTTATGTATGGAGCCATCGGATTATCACTGGTAGAATTATCAAAAGGATTAGTTAAGTTTAAGGAAGCAAAGTTCACTAAAGAAGATGCTGAAAACATGGGGGCTGTGCTCACAGTAATTAAAGCTGCATTTAGTAATGGTCCATTTGAAACAAAAGGCGGAGGTTTTGGCGGATTTTTAGGAAGTATTGGAAATGCAATAGCAGCACCGTTTGAGACTGCGGCTGTAGCCGGATCAGCAGCGTCTATGTCATTGATAGGTGGCGCGCTGGTCGATCTATCAAAAGGTTTAGCCAAGTATAAGGCTGTCAAATTTACACAAACTGACGCAGAGGATCTTGCCGTTGGAATCACATCTATAAGTGCAGCATTTGCTAATGCAGGCGGAGGGGCTAAGTATATGCTAGGTATTAAGATTAAACCTAGCAACACTGAGGCTGGTATAAGCGCAACGAAAAAGGCTGGAAAGAGCCTAATATCGATAGCTAATGGCTTGAAAGCATTCATGGCGCTATCGGACACAATACCTTTTGGTAAGGTTGAGAATAAAGGAGATGGCAATGTAACAATTAAGAAAGCTAATGGCCAAGAAGACCTTAAGGGGGAAACATTAGCTTACAGGCTCGTAAATGGAGTTGGAATGGTTCAACAGGCATTCGCTGCAATTGGTGAACAAAACACATCACCTGCGCCAGGACTCTTTGGCATGATTGGATTCAACCAAAATGCAGTTGCGCAGGGTATTAAGGCAACTAAGAATGCTGGCAAGTCAATGGACAGCATAGTCAAAGGGCTTAGAGCATTTATGTCAACTGCTGGTGCAATTGATTTTGGAAAGATAGAAGGTGTTGGTGAAGGTAATGTGGTTATTAAGAAGGCCGACGGTTCAGACGACACTGGAGGGGAAACTCTCGCATATATGGTAGTAAATGGAATCGGTATGGTTCAACAGGCATTTGCAGCTATAGGGGAGGAAAGTGCGCCGGCGCCTGGATTATTTGGTATGATCGGTTTTAGCCAAAACGCAGTTAATAGAGGTATTAAGGTCACTAAGAACGCAGGCAAGAGATTGACTGAGATTGCAAAGGCACTTCAGGCGTATTCTCAAATGATAACATCAGGTCCACCATTTGGAGATCCCTCAAATCCTAATGGCCCAGGTAAAGGGACTATAACTGAAGCTGTTATAAACTCAATGGGTGTTGTACAAGCTGGTTTTGAAGCTATTGGTAAAAAAAGTAAGCCATCTAGAGCATTCTTTGGTATAGCTGGTGCTTTAGGATTTAAAGAAAACCCAGTTAAGCAGGGTATCAGGAAAGTAAGAGGAGCAGGTAGAGAATTAACGAAAATAGCTAAGGGTTTAAAGGCATTCGCTGATATAATAAGTTCAGGCGTCAAGTTCGGAAACCCAGAAAGTCCAACATTTGGAGGATCAAATACAATAACCGCTGCTGTTGTTAATTCAATGGGTATTGTTACCGCCGGTTTTGAGGCAATAGGCAAGAAAAGTAAGCCATCTAAGGCATTCTTTGGTCTTGGAGGCGCTTTAGGGTTCAAAGAGAATCCTGTTAAGCAAGGTATTAGAAAGGTTAGAGGTGCAGGTAAGCAGTTAAGAGAAATAGCTAGTGGCCTTAAGGCATTCGCCGATATAATGAATTCCGGTATTGATTTTGGTGATCCGAAGAGTGAAACCTTTGGAGGATCAAAAACCCTTACAGCGGCTGTGGTTAATTCAATGGGTATAGTATCCGCGGCATTTAGCGCAATAGGAAAGAAGAGTAGACCTTCTAAGGCATTCTTTGGGCTTGCTGGAGCTTTAGGATTTAAAGATAATCCAGTTAAGCAAGGTATTAAGAAAGTTAAGGGCGCTGGAAAGCAACTCAAGGAAATAGCGATAGGCTTAGCCGAGTTCCAAAAATTGGCTAACTCAAAGATTGTGTTCGGTGATGCTGCAGATCCACAGCCCGGTACTTTAGCTGAAGCTGTTATGAATTCGATTGGATTTGTAAACGCAGCATTTGCAGCAATTGGAAACGATGGAAAGCCTGAGGGTGGCCGAAGACGTGGACTGTTTAGTTTTTTCTTTCCTGTAAGAGAAAGTGCAACGCAGCTAGGTATCAAAAAAGTTAAAGGTGCAGGAAAACAATTAAAAGATATAGCAGACGGTCTAATGGGATTTGTTGCTTTAACTGAGAAAGACAACCTATTTGATGATCCTAATACAGGTGCTCAGGGTGTTTTAGGACCAGCAGTCAAGAAGACAATTTTGTTTGTTGCTGAAGCGTTTGCAGCTATCGGAGGGCAGAGTAAGGATTCTCAAGCTTTAGGAGGTGCTGCAAAATTCTTTGCATTTAAGGAAAACCCTGTAAAACAAGGTATTAAGAAGATAAAAGGCGCAGGTACTCAGTTAAAAGAAATATCTGACGGATTACTAGGATTTGTAAAGTTAACTGAGAAGAAAAATTTATTCCCATCTGAAAAGGGCCCAGGCTTGTTGGCACCTGCAGTGTCTTCAGCAATGATGTTTGTAGCTGATGCATTCGCTCAAATAGGTGGACAAAGCAAGCCTTCTTCTGCTATGTTTGGAGCTGGAGGTGTCTTTGGATTTAATGAAAACGCCGTTGCACAGGGTATAAAGAAAATTAAGGGAGCGGGTTCTGAGCTTGCCAATATAGCTAAGGGTTTAGAAACGTTTTCTAAAATTGCAGAACCAAAGCGTGGTAAAGATCCATTTGGCCCAGAAGGACATATAGGAAAGGCTGTAGTTGCAGGAGTTTCTTTTGTTTCATCTGCATTTGCTATTGCAGGAGGTGGAAATGTACCTAGCGAGATATCTAAGAATTTCCCTATATTAGCTAATCTATATGTTGACCCAACTGAAATAAAGAGAGGTATTGATGCCGTGTCAGGAGCTGGTGAAAAGGTTAAAGTAATAGCAGAAGCATTAAAAGCTGTAATGAAAGCAGATCCTAAGGGAATGGGAGAGAACTTAGTAACTGCTGGCCAAAATTTTGTAAAAGGAACAGGTCTTTATTCTTTAGCATTCGGTATACCTGGTGGAACACAAATACCTAGCGGACTAAAGGATGTGATGTTCGGTGCAAATAATATTTCACAAGGATCTGTTAGTAGAGGGCTTAAGGTTATGGATGGTGCAGCCAACAAAATTGAGTCAATTGGAATGGCGTTTGGAAAAATAGAAAGGATTAGGATGTTTACTGCAGGTCGCCAGCTTGCATTAGGCATGGCATCAACAGCTGCAGGTATTAATATTCTGTTTGGTGAAGAAGATGCACCTGAGGTTGAACTTACTTCAAATGGTATATCATGGGGAAGTATGCGGCGTCGTAAAAAGAAAGCTGGGAAAACTAACATTCAGAAATTAAACATGTTTGCAGACTTTTACATCAGAATTGGTAAGGGCGCAAGTGAGTTTAGCAAGGCTGCAAGATCTATGAACATGTTTGCGAGTGCAATTAACAAGATCGAGATTCCAAAGGCTGAGGCAATGACTGACTTCATGCATGTAACCAGTACTATGGGTAACAGACGAAGATTCGATGTTACAATCTTGAAAAAACTTGCTATCGCAATAGACGAGCTAAAGGCTGCAGTTGTAAGAAACGTAGAAGCCACTGAATCAGCACCGCCTGCAGGATCTGCAGATCCAGGTGGAGAAGGTACCGCATCAGCACCAGGAGATAGACCAGCAGGAACATTCGAGAATCTTGAAAAACTATTAAATAGTGGTGGAGGTGAAGCCGGTGGAGGAGGTGCAAGCGGAGGTGCCGATATGTCTGGCGCGCTAAGCCAACTGAATAGTACACTTCAGAGACTTCCTGGGGCAATTGCCAATGCTATAGAAGGCAATAGAGGTTTTTAATTCTTTCTTAAAATTGCATTTAAACTTTTTGATTCTATAGAATATAATTACAAAAGTTAATATACATGGGTGAAATTGTTTGGATTGATCTAGAAACAACTGGTATTTCAAGAACTGAAGATAGAATTATCGAGATTTGCATGATAAAAACTGATGCAGATGGAAACGAGATCGATAAATTTTACAGCTTGATAAATCCAGAGGGTGTAAAATCTAGGCAAGAAGCTCTAGATAAACATGGAATACAAGATACAGAACTGGAAGACAAGCCTACTTTCAGATCAGTAGCTAAAGAGATAGTTGACTTCATAGGAGATGCTGATCTTGGAGGTTATAACCTTTTCTATTTTGACCTGCCATTTATTATTGAGGAATTTATTAGAAGCGGGATAGTATTTGACTATAGATCTAAAAATATAATCGATCCATATAAGGCAATCATAAAATACGAATCCAGAGATTTAGAATCTGTATACCGCAGATTATTTGGCACAGAACTTGAGGGCTCTCATAGAGCTGAAACCGACATCAGAGCAACCATGAAAGTCTTCGAAAAGCAAAAAGAAATATATGGCTTATCTAAAGATCCTAATCAAATAGACTTAGATATAAATCCAGAGAGATCAGGAATGATTGATTCTGATGGCAAATTCGTTATTAAAGAGGTAGATGGAAAAAAACAAGTTGTATTTAACTTTGGTAAATATAAGGGAAAATCATTCAAGGCTGTATATGAAACTGATTCTAGATATATTGATTGGTTCATAAATATGGGTGATTTTGCATCTGAGAGCAAAATGTATGCAAAAAAAATGATTAATAAAATTTCTGCTGAAACTCCTATGCCAGATATTTTTTAATCTGAGTTTTTTTTGTTATATTATAAAGGTGATACATAAAAAAATTTAAGAATATGTTAATTGAAAATGATCAAAATAGATCAAAGTATATTGAGCGTGCGATTTATAACTACATAACAAAGACGCTCAAAATAAGATTTGTATCAGGGCAAGTATACGAATACGAAAACTTTGATGAAGAAGTATATGACAAATTTATTAAGGCTGAATCGCAACAGGCTTTTTTCACAGAGCAGATCAAGCCAAATTATGATGGTACTGAACTTTTGCTTGATTAATGGGTAAGGTTATTTTAGTAGGTAAGTCAGCTGCTGGTAAGGATCACCTAAGAAAGATATTACAGAGCAGGGGCTTTAAATATGCAGTTTCTTACACAACGAGACCTAAGAGAGAGAAAGAGATAGACGGCTTAGATTATTTTTTTATAGAAAAGAAAGATTTTAACAATAAGCTATTGTCAGGGGAATGGTACGAATATGTAAAGTTTAATAATTGGTATTACGGAACAACTAGGAAACAGTTCAAAAACTGCAATCTATTTATAATGACACCAGCAGGTTTAAGCAAGGTCGATCCAATTGATAGAAAGCAATGTACTGTGATTTACTTAGATGTAAGCAATGAAGTAAGAATGCAGCGTTTATTGGACCGAGGAGATAATAATGATAGTTTAGAACGTAGGATGTCTGCAGACGATAGAGACTTTGAAACTTTTACAGATTTCGATATTAGAATAACAGAATCTAATTTTTAACACATGATAGTAATTATAGAAGGCCAAGACCGTACTGGTAAAGATACACAAACTGAGCTATTAAGACAAAAGTATAAACACTTATCATTTCATAAGCTACACTACTCAACACCGCCAACTAAAACAATATACACTAGCATTGATTACAGTTCAAAGCTATATGATGGTATGTTCAAAATGATCCATAGTGCTAGTGAAACAGATCAAAACTTACTTATAAACAGAGCACACCTAGGTGAATCTGTTTACTCTCCGTTATACCGAGGATATTCTGGTGATTACATATTTGACATTGAAAAACAATATCTAGAAACACTAACAGATGATTTATTTCTAATTGTCCTAGTAAATGATCCATATTTTGTAATGTCTAGAGATGACGGTGACAGCCACCACAAAAATAGCGAAGAACGCATTGCTAAAGAGCGTGATATGTTTACTCGTGCATATATGAAAAGTGGTATTACTAACAAGCTCTTAATAAATTGTAGAGATTTAACTCCTGATGTGATTCACTACGATATAAGTAAATTTATTGAAGACACCATTCATAGTAGATTGGTAAGTCATGATCAAATACAAATACAGTTTCAATGATAGCAACATTTAAAGGTCAAACATTTGCAGATGTATATCAAGAACTTTTAACAGAGCTTTACAGCGATCCGCATTGTGTTAGCAATCCTCGTGGAATGGCTTGTAAAGAAATGCTTAATGTAAGTCTTCATATTGAAGATCCAGAATTTCCACTATACGAGAATGAACGCAGGTCTAGCCAATTACGCTATATAGCAGGTGAGCTATTATGGTATTTCACAGGTCGTAATGATATTGACTTCATATCTAAGTATTCAAAGTTTTGGGCACATTTAGATAATGGTGACGGCACGGTTAATTCTGCTTATGGTAATTTAATATTCAGGGAAGAGAATGAACATGGTGTTTCCCAGTGGCAGTGGGCATACGATTCATTAGTTGCAGATAAAGACACTAGACAGGCAGTGTTACATTACAATAAACCTAGTCATCAATTTAAAGGTAATAAGGATTTTGTTTGTACGATGTACTCAAACTTTCATATTAGAAATAATAAGTTATATCTGAAGACTGCAATGAGATCTAATGATGCAATATTAGGTACTCCTACAGACATAGCATTCTTTTGTTTTTTGCAACAACAGATGCATCGACTTTTACTTCCACATTATCCAAAGCTAGAATTAGGAAGTTATACTCACACGGTTGACTCTATGCATATTTATGAAAGACACTTTGATCTAGTTAAGGATATGCTAGCTAATGATTTTCAGGCATTTTCATTCCCAAAAATAGATCACAATCTAGTTGATTACAAAGGTATTCCATCAAACACCTTAATAAATACAGTATATAGCATAGTCAACGGTTCTATTCTTAATCCATCTACTAAAATTATGACATGGATTTATGATAATGCCAAATAGACTCAAAAAAAATAGCTAATAATGAAGCTACTAGATTTTAACCAATTTATCAACGAGAATTTCTCTGAACAATACCCAGGCCTTAAGAAGGTATATTTAGCTACGAAAAGATCTAGTGGTCAGTATTGGTTATCTTACAAGGGATTTGCAGGCAACAAATTCTTTACACAAATAACTGAAAAAAATATTGATGATTTAGACATCAATAAGGATTACCCTGTTTTAACTTACAATAAAGAGCTTGTTACTAAGCTTATTGATTCTGGAAGAATAAAAGAAGAAAACGTTTACAATCTTCCAAAGCACGTAGATTTATCAGGATCTAAAGAAGAATTTCACAAGTTAGCTGGTGATCATGAAAATGTTCCGACTACAGTTTATACTAAGGAAGATGCCCTAGAGAAACTTAATTTCCCAATCATCGCAAAACCCTCACAAGGCCACAGCGGAATGGGAATACAAATTTTTAAGACTAAAGAAGATTTTGAAAAGGCAGACGAAAATAAATTTGATACATTCTCTGAATTTATAGATAAGGCTGAAGAGCAGAGGTTTTTTGTATTTAAAGGAGAGCCGTTCTTTTGGCAAGAAAGACAGCCTAATAATGCAAAGGCAAAATCAGGCGACGGCGGAGCAGATTCAAAAATGAATTTTAAGTATTGTAGAAAGGATCCGGCTAATATTCCATCTGAATATGCAAGTGTTATCAAAGAATTTTCTAAGATGTATGAGAACCTACCTATGATATGTTTTGACATGATGAAAGATAAAAATGGTAAGGTATTCGTTATTGAGCCAAATAGCCAACCAGGTCCACCATTTGATTCGACTGCGAAGATGTATGAGAAGATTTACGAAGACTTCTACGGTGAGAAGATGGATAAGGCATCTAAAGATAAGCTCGATGAATATTCTAAGCAAATGATTGAGATGACTTTAGCAGATGATTCAGGAAGATTTTCAACTGAATAATTTTTTTGTTATATTAGTATTCTAAATAACTTACATGATAAAAACCCAAGAAGAGCTTTTGAAGGCCATTGATGATCCTTCATTTGATTTCTTTATTACTTCAGATACTTGGTTTGGCAGAAAGCAAATCATAGATATCGCAAACCGACCTTTTAGCACTTTGAATGAGATGAATGATACTCTTGTTGAAAAGTGGAATGAGAAGGTATCTAAAAGTGACATAGTGTTTCACCTTGGCAATTTTGCTTGGGATCCTATAACAGCTGAAAATATGTTATCTAGGCTGAATGGTAACATTATATTTTGTGTAAGCGACGACGATGATGCAATATCACTCATGTCGGAAGCTGACGAGACAATAAACATTATTGACAATGATATAGTAATATTAGAAGAACGAGATTTAGTTCTTTGCCATTATCCATTACGAGTTTGGCCTGGTAAGAGCTCTGGTACTATACACATCCACGGCCACACTATATTTTCACATAAAACAAATTTAACAGAAGAGCTTCGCATAAATGCGTGTATCGACTTCTGGAATTATGCACCCATTCGTTTTTCAACCCTTAAAGACTTAATAAATGAACAAAACTTATCGTCAACTAGCAAGTGAATTTAAAAATACAAGATCTGAGGAATCTTTTTCTCAACTATACCAAAAAATAAAACCAGGATTAACAAGTTATGTAAATAAGATATTAAAAGATCCAGAGTTAACACAGGATGTTGTATCTACGACACTTACTAAAATATTCCTGAAGATAGATCAATATAATGAAGACTATCAGATTACAACCTGGGCTTACAAGATAGCCTATAATGATGCAATAGGTAAAATTAGAGACCGTCAAAAAAGAGTCAGCATGAATGCATTTACTGATGCTGGTCAAGATGTTCGCCGAGCTGCTGTTCCTGCGTCTATAGCAGACGACGATCTAACTAATGATGAGTATTTAGAGGAAGACAATATTTTGCAAGAGAAGTTTGATAAGACCACCGAAGCAATTAAATCACTTCCTGCCTTATACAAGCCTTACATGGTAGAACGGTTTTTGAATAATAGATCGTACAATGATATCCTTGACATGATGCAAGCAAAGGAAAAGGGAATCAATCTACAAACTGTAAAAAACAGAATATTCAGAGGGCGAAAACTAGTAAAAGACTCATTAAACAATGAGGTAGTTTTTCAGTAAAATAAATAAAATATGTTTATATTTAAGCTAATTCGAGAAATAAGATTATGGCGAAAGGTTAAGAAAGTATTAGAAGAAAATACTGATTCTCTTAACGAAAGTGGCTTTCGTGTTGATTGGGTTGGTCGTGCATATACTGTAATAAATTTACCAGAAGAGGTTGCTAACCATAATGAAACTGTCCAGGAAGGATATGTTCTACAAAAGCTCAGAGACTATGATGAGTTATTTTTAAAGTTAGGAGTTTCTGATGTATTGATACCAGAGATGGAAAGAATCGATGAGCCAGGAGCTGCTGCCTTTTTACTAATATTAGCACCAGCTCGCAGATATCTTAATTTAGGCAGAATATTGCTGTCATTATTAAGTGCAGTGCTTGGCATATTTGCTATTCGAGTTATTTTTAAACTTATCAGCAAATATAACGTGCCTATTGCAGAGTTCTTTAATAATGCAAAAGAAATAATATTTTAATGTCGATATCACAAGAACTTAAAAAGACGGTCAGTTTAAATGGCAAGAGGTATTACGATGTAGGAATTGACAAGCTGTTGCCTTCAGTAACCACAGTAATAGGTGAATTTGCTGATAAATCAGGAATTAAACATTGGATAGAAAGAGTAGGTGCGGAGAAGGCTCAGAAGATTACAAAATTTTCTGCAAACCGGGGTACGGTTATGCACCAAATGATTGAATATTTTTTAACTTCATTCGAGAGGGAAGAAAGGCTTAGACTCATGGAGGCTCGCGAGAAAATAAAAAGTTATTGTGAATCCGAGGGATTTACTAGAGATGAACGGCGAATGGGCGAGCGTTTATTCTACAATTTTTACAACACCGACACATTTGATAGAATAAAAAGAGTTGATAAATTAGAGGAAGCAGTTTGGTCAACAAAGAACGGTGGGTTTGCAGGGCGAACTGATGCTATATACGAAAACCAAAACGGCGGTATTATAATTCTTGACTTTAAAACCGCCAGAAAGGCAAAAAAGAGAAAATGGATAGATGATTATTTTCTGCAGGCAGCAGCTTATTACATTGCATATTGGGAAATGACTGGCGTGAAACCTGAAGGTGGAGAGATCTGGATAAGTAACGAACAAGAAGGGTTTCCACAAGTTTTTGAGATCTATGAGAAGGATATGCAATACTATGGAGCTAAATTTTTAACCATGGTCAAAGATTTTCACACCAAATACAACGAAGATTAAATATATAAAGAAAAAATCATCATCTTGGGAAGAATTAAAAAATTTGCAGATTTTGTCTTAGAAGGCAAATCAGTTAAAATCATACCAGCGGGTGATGAAGAGCAGGGTGATGGTTCAGACAGGGAAACTGAGGCGGAAGTTACATCATTTATGGATGCAGAAGAAGACAACTGCCCACGATGCGGTGAGCATGTAGAGGACTGCAGATGTGATGATTCGGATTATTGGTCAACCCAGACTTACCACAGAGTACCCAAAGGTAAAGTGGAAAAACCAAAACCAAAACAGAATTTTAAAGACAAATAACTTTTTAATAATTTTTATATGAAATATACAGAATACGTAAATTATGCAGTGTTAACTATTGTTTTTCTAGTTTTTATGCAGACATGTGGCACTAAAAAAAGAATAAGTAGAGCTTATGATGATCATCAGGAAACCCTTGATAGCCTTCAGACTGAGGTAGATTCCTTAAAGTCTATGAATGCTAAAAAGTTTGGTGAGCTTTATGAACTATTAATAACCGAGGATGAAATGGTTGAACTGATCAAAGAAACACCTGCATGGAAAACGCTAAGAATTGAGGAGATATCTGACAAAGAAAGAATCTCAATTAACGCGTTAGAAGAAAGAGATCCAAATGAGTAGAATAATTCCAGGCGTGCCCACACCCAGATCAGGTGATCCAACCTGTGTTCTTTCGACTTGTGCTAGAATAATAGCACAGGTCGATTGTGTTTTAACTGTGTTGCAGGGTGCAACTGGTTGTGTAGAAATACAGCTTTTTAATAAAGAGGGTAAACCGCTCGATCTAGATAGGTTTTCCGAAATGCACGTTATGCTCTATGATGAGCTAGAATGTGTAGTTGCAAATTTCTTTTGGCCAAACATACCTACAGGATGTACAGGTCATCTTATAGAAGTATTACAGAGAACCACTTCAACTGGAACTATTGTTGACAAAGGTTTAATTAAGGTTTGTCTTTCAAAAGAATGTACAAGTAGAAGCCCAGGTAAGATATTTGCAGAGATAAGGCTGACCGAACCTGCAACTGAAACAGGTGGCACTGACGATATTATAGGAGTCAAGTGTATTTGGGTTGCTCAGATATTAGAATCATTAATTTATAAAAACGGATGCGATGACGGCTGCTAAAAGCAAACTAGTTAATTTTTTCATCATAGGTATTTTTACAAGTCTTTACATTTTAGTTGCAACAATATCTATGATCAATAGTGTTGATTTCTTTGATCTTAGTCATGATAGAAACTTGGCATGGTCATTGGCCATTGGATTTGAAATGGGTGCAGCAGCATCTCTTGCTGCAATCATTATATTAGACAAGACAAATAAATTTTTAGTTTGGGGATTATTCTTGCTATTAACACTTTTCCAAATGATGGCAAATTCATATCATGCCTTTGTTAGCCTTGAAGAATTCCAGGGTTGGATAGAGTTATTCGGACTACAAGAAGAAGAGCCATTAACACAAAAAAGAATTTTAGCCATTTTAAGTGGTGCTATTTTACCACTTGTAGCTTTAGGTTTTATTAAATCATTGGTTGACTATTTAAGACCTGATGATTTACAGATACCAAAACAAATTCAAGCTGAAGAAGAAATAGCTAACAAAAGAATTATGGATGTAATTGATCAAAATGAAAACATTGGTTTCAATTATAATGATAAAGAACAAAGTGAAGAACAGCTCAAAACTATAGAGGTAGTTGTTGAGCCAAAGGTGGTCAATGATACGACTAATGTGAGTGCAAACGACGAAAAGGAATCTGTTTCTGAAAAGGACACAACTGATAGTTTGGATAAGAATCAGGTTCAACGGCCTCGAAAGGCATTCACCAAGCAGTATAAGCCCTAAATCTGCATTATGAAACAGGGTAAAAAATATACTACTGGTTTATGTCAAAGGAAGCGCGCGAAGAATCTGTGTTTCATGAAAAACGGAGACCTAAAAATCCAATAAAATTTAATATTACATTAAACGAGGAGCAAAAGTTAGCAAAAGAAAAAATATTAAGAAACACAATAACAGTTCTAGCTGGTAGAGCTGGATCTGGAAAGACACTGTTAGCTTGCCAAATTGCTTTAGATGGATTGTTTCGAAAGGAATACGAAAAAATTATTATAACAAGGCCAACCGTATCCAAAGAGGATATCGGATTTCTGCCAGGAAACTTAAAAGAGAAACTAGATCCCTGGGTTCAGCCAATATACCAAAACATGTATCAATTATATGATCGTGAAAAGGTAAATAAACATCTAGAAAATAGTGATATCGAGATAGTACCTATCTCATTTATGCGAGGCAGGACATTCTTAGATAGCTGTGTAATTGTTGATGAGGCACAAAACGTGACAATGGAGCAAATGCAAATGATTGTAACTAGAGTTGGTTTGCGAAGCAAAATGATAATTTGTGGAGATGCTGCTCAGATAGATCTAAAAACAAGAAGAGAATCAGGTTTTAGCTTTTTATATGATGCAGCAGAAAGCATTGAGCACTTAGCAGCCATCTTGCTTGAAACTAACCATAGAAATCCTATTGTAGATGAGCTAATTGAATATTATTCTAAGTATAGTTAATAAATAACTTATGGTCATAGACTTAAAGTATATTTTTACTGCCGTTTCGGCTATGCTGACAATTTTAACATTTTTTGTTGTCAAGACACTAGGAGTATTTGATATAATAGAGCACTCTCAAACAGTAGATCTTTTTGAATATTTTTCATTTATATTGTTCTTGCCTTTCTTTTTTCATTTGGGTTGGCAAATTTTTACGACTACAAAGAGAGAGAAGGTTAGCCGAAAGGCACTACAAGACATTCTTGATGATTCATGCTTGGTATTGAGAGCAGATGCTAACGGTAAAATAGTTTTTGTTAATGATTTATTTTGCAAAACATCTGGATACAAACCACATGAACTTTTAGGAAAGGAATATAACTCACTCGGTTGTAAGGAATATCATGATGATGAATTTTGGGAAAACGCTATAAGTACTACAGTCAAATATAGATCTATATGGCAAGAGGTTGTAACTAATATGCATAAAGAAGAACGGTGCTATATAGTTAACACTTGGATGATGGCAGAATTTAATGAAAACGGTGAGCATATAGGTTTTCTTTCTGTAAGCCAGGACATAACTAAACTTATGGATTCATTAGACATGGTTGATAAAAAATCAAAAGAAGTTGAGAACGTTTTGTCAGCTATTGATAAATCAAATGCAGTAATTGAATTTTTACCACATGGGCATATTATAACAGCAAATAAAAACTTTCTGGACTTGATGGGATACTCTCTTGAAGAAATAAAAAATGAACATCATTCGATATTTGTAGATGAAAAAACAAAAATATCCAAAGGTTATGATAACTTTTGGAAATCTTTAAGAAACGGTAATTTTAGATCTGGTGAATTTACGAGATATAAAAAAAATGGAGAAACCGTTTACATTCAGGGCACTTACAACCCTATTATGGATGAAGATGGAAATCTAGAAAGAGTTCTCAAGGTTGTTACGGACATAACAGATTCAGTTGTACAGAAACAAGAAATAGAAAGAAAAAATGCATATTTGGAACACGCAGCTAAAATATTGCGACATGACATGCATTCAGGAATTAACACATATATACCTCGAGGTCTATCATCTCTAAAAAGGAGAATCACTGATGAGAAAATAGAAGAGTTGCGTTTATCTTCTCCTATGAAAATGTTAGAGGAGGGGCTTAAACATGCACAAAGGGTTTACAATGGCGTAAAAGAATTCACAAACTTAGTTAAAAAAGATGCAATTCTAGAAAAAGAGTTTCTTGATCTAAATGTAATTTTAGAAAATTATTTGTCGTCAACATCCTATAAATCACAGGTTAATATAGACGTGTTGCCGTCTGCGGAGGTAAATGAATCATTATTTTGCACAGCTATAGACAATCTAATTAGAAACGGCTTAAAATATAATGATAGTCCAACTAAACAGATAAATATTTATTATGAATCAGGGTATTTGATTATAAAGGATAACGGCCGAGGAATGACTAAAGAACAATTTAGACATTACAGTCAACCGTATACCAGAGGTAAAAATCAAAAAGAAGCAGGATCTGGTTTAGGATTAAATATTTGTATATCGATACTAGCAGAACATGGGTTTGAAGTAGAGTCTACAAAACTTAAAAATGGAACTAAAATAAAAATAAAATTATGATACCATCAATATTATTAGTAGATGATGAAGATTTATTTCATTTAGTATTCGAAGACGCATGTAGCTTATTAGACATTACACTTTCTTTACAGTCAGTAAATTCAGCTGACGATGCAGCAACTATGTTTAAGGAATGGTATGATAATGGGCACAGTGGTGATAGACCTGCATGTGCTTTTATAGATTTAAACATTATAGGTTCTTCATTTGATGGAATAGAACTTATAAGAAAAATAAACAAAGAATATGGTAATGGTGTCGTTATTGGTATCATATCATCATCTAGTGATCAAGATGAAATAGAAAAATCTAAAGAAGTCGGTGCACAGTTTTGGATTATAAAGTCTGACGAAATAGAGCCTCGATTGGAACAATTTAGGGAAGATTACGAAGGATTTAAAGATAGAATCATGCCTTTTAAAGTTTACAAATAATATGATTATAAAGGGTTCCCATAGGGATTTAATTTTACAGTTAATATCAAAAAAGGTTTTTTTAGAGGGAAACATTCTAAAGCTATTGCGCGCTGAAGAAGGTGACACTGAAATAAACGATTACCTGACAGCGTGCAAGGATAAGGACCAATCCGCTAGAAAAAAGAGGCTTGCGATTACTAAGAAGATCCAATCGCAAAACAGAGAACTAATAGATGCAGATAAAGCAAACAACGCGCTGATGCGTCAGATTTCTGAATCACTAGAACAGACTAAAATAGCTAAGGATGAAGCAGATAAAGCTAGGCATGAAGCAGAATTACTTAGAGATGCTGCAGTAGAAGACTTGGATGCACTACAGAAACGAGTACAGACAGAATTAATAGGTACTATCGTAAGAGTCTCGCTGATAGTTATATGTTCAGTAGGGCTGTTAACAACTGGACTGTATATCTATGTTATGTCTATAGGTGCAGATACAAAAATCGTAGAGTCGACATGGTCAAATTTATTTGGAATTTTGCTTACCAACTCATTTAGTATAATTGGAACTATTATGGGTGTTAAATACGCGACAGAAAAGCAATAATATTTAACGAAAAAAACTATATATAAAAAATAAGGGCCAACATTATTAGCATAGTTTAGAATATTAAATACAAAGCATTTTATATGTTAGAATTTGGTCGGTAAACATACGAGAATGAAATATGTGGATCAAAGAAATATTCAAAGACAAAAACGATATAAATGAAAAATCTGTTATAGGATTCCTTTCATTTGCAGTAATGGTAACTTTTGCAGTGGCAGATCTCCTTACAGGTTATGTAGGCACAGACCTAGTAATCAACGAGTTTATCTACAATTCATTTGTTTTAATAACATTAGGTTCTCTAGGAATTGCGGGAGCCGAAAAAATATTTGGCTCACGATCATGATAAAGAATTTATTAACACTAATTACATTTTTACCTTTATTTCTATCAGCTCAAACAAGCTGGGTAGCATTTAGATTAGAAACTGATACTCATCCCGAAGAATTTTCTTGGTATGTTGAAGAAGTGGCAACTGGTGATACAGTTGATCAAGGAGGTAATTATGTAGGTGGCTCATATGGTCCAGCAGGAGAAAGAACACTTATAACTGAATATATTGAATTACCTAATACAGGAGATTATATTTTATGGTTAGAGGACGCAGCTGGAAATGGATTTGACAGTATACCTAAT
>TARA_R100001460_G_scaffold1862_7_pt1 | contig 27483 bp, 48 predicted proteins | sample TARA_R100001460 | Tara Oceans TARA_R100001460 (sample SAMEA2622190) | marine metagenome | biome: marine biome (ENVO:00000447); feature: surface water layer (ENVO:00002042); material: "saline water (ENVO:00002010), including plankton (ENVO:xxxxxxxx)" | depth 5 m | reverse complement strand
CTCTATAACCATCTGTGTTTTCTCTTGCTTCTCCAAGATCTTTTAGTCTATCTAAATATTGTGCATATAACCCATTATAGTTTTGTATTATATCAGGCTCACCTTTCATAAAAGTATAAGCCTCCACAAGTGCTCCATATAATAAAGCAAAAGACGCATTTGTACTAACCCAAGTTGTATTAGATCCAGAATCTACTAAACTAGTAGGTCTATAAAAATAGTGAAGTTCTATTGCATAATTACTATTTGGAGTTGGACCTAAAATAAAATTATTTTCATCAAACCTTGCAAAATATTTTGGTACACCTGTAGTTGAGGCTGAAACTACATACTCTCTTATGTAATTAACATCTTTTTGTAATAAAAAACTTTCTGATCCAGAAGTTGTTATTTGTAAAGAAAACGATGCTAAATAATCTGAAGGCACTGTAAGAAAGGCATCTGAAGCTGTTAAAGCACTTGTAACATTTTTTCTAAAATAATCGAGATCAACACTTTTTAATATTTTTTCTTCTGCTGCTTTTATAAAGTTATTTATTTGAGAAACGAAAACAGTTTCATTATTATCTGTATAATCTTGTATAGCTGTCGTTAATGTAGCTAATGTAAAACTCATTTATGCCCCCAACGTAACTGGACCAGCAGTTGCATTACGCCCACCACCATTTACACTTCCTATTAATGATGTACCACTACTTGCAGTAAAAGTATAGGTATTATCGTCAACTTTCGTTATACTATACCCCTCTGCTTTTTCTAAAACAGTTCTTGTAAATCCATCAAAACCAACTATGTTTCTAAATCGAACAGTATCGCTACTAGCCCTTCCATGGTTCTTTTCTACTACTGTAATTACAGCACTACCTGAACTACTAGATAAAAAAGGATTCAATCCTAATAAAATTTCAACACTGCTTTCTGTTTTTACATCAGGTCTATTTTCTCGTAAAGACTGTGGATCTATAACTGTTCTATGTGGGTCAAGTTGTTCATGCTTTTCTTCGTATTCAGAAATATGCACAACAGAACCATTCCACTCTTTTATTCTTTCTTTGTATGGAAAACGCATACCACTCCTATCCGATAAAAAGAAGGCATGTTTTCCTCTTGCAAAAGCCATTTAAATATATCTTTCGTATGGTAATAGTTTTAAACTTGTTCTATCTCTATCCTCAGTCGCAGCTCTATCAAACTCTTCATCATATATAGTTTTTAATATTTGCACCCTATCAGGAGCTTTCTTTATAGATAAATAATACGCTAATCCTGCAGCAAGACAAGGATAAAATCTAAAAGGTATATCTACTGTATTGGTAATAGCATCAGCATCTTCTATTCTTGTTAGTCTATCGTAGACTAAACTATATGTTGCATTTGGTGTTGGATATAATCTAATTTTCGGTACGACTTGTCTATCAATATAAAACTGAGTTGGTCTTGACTCAGTTAACTTGCTAGAAATATTTAAATAAGTATCTCTACCTATTCTTGTAATCGCTGTATCTGTTTGAGAGGCAGTTCCTGCATTTTCTCTTATTACAGCAGATAATACGTCTATTGTATCTGCTGCTAAAGTATATTCTGTAGTGCCGTCTGTAATAGTTGTAGTTGTTTGAGTAATAGTCCACCGATTTAAGCCACGATTCGCCCAATCTGCAAACATAAGGTTCAAAGATCTTTTTGCTGTTCTTAAATCATATCCTGTTCTAACTTCTAAACCACATCGCTCAAAAGCCTCTTCGATATAATCATCTACAGCAAGTTCAAAATCAGATGAACCAGAAGTTGCCATTACTTCTTACCCTTTTTATCCATGTAGCCACCCATAGCCATTTTTCCCATGTAGCCACCACCCATGTAGCCACCCATCATTTTCTTTTCGATCTCACCGTCCATATAGCCACCCATAGCCATTTCAGTAACATCTACAGATTTTCCTGGATTTAGTTCTTCAGCCGTAGGCATCATACTGCCACCCATTTTTCTACCTTTTACTTTTTGTATTGCCATATTTAGTGGGTTTTTATTCATTCCTGGCATTTTAAGCTCTCCTTTTTCTTTTTAGTGGTTTTACGTTTCTTGGTTTACCCTTACTTGGTTGTCCTAAAGCAACTTTCTGTCTAACCCTACTACGTTTTTCTGCAGATGTTAATTCTTTTGTTGTTTTAGGTGTCTTAGAACTAATTCTTTTACTTGGTCTACAATACGGTGTTCCTCTTTTTTCGCCCTTTTTTCTTCCACATTTTTTGCCTGAACGAACATCTTTCCAGTCTTCTTTAAACCATCTTTTTAGTGCTAACCCTGCTTTTGTTTTTCTTACAGCCATTATGCACGTTTCGTTTCTTTTCTTTTTTTATTCATAATAGCCCCACAACCTCTCGCTATATTTGGATTGCTAGATGGTCTTTTTGCTCCCATATAGCCACCAAGAACTTTCTTCTTTACCTTAGATTTATTACCATAATTTGCAGCACCAACTTTTCTACACTTAGCTATCGAACCACTAGCATAAGCAGAAGGAAATACTTTATACCGTGCTTTTACTTTTCTATAACAAGCGTCTTTAGGCATTATGCTTTTCCTTTCTTTACCTTTTTCTTCTTTTTAAGTTTTTTAAAATCTGCACCTGTAATCTTATCTCTAGGTGATGCTATTCTGGCTAGCTTCTTTTGTTTCGAAGAATATTTATTTAATGGCATTTTCTTTTTCCTTTTCTGAGGTGGTTTAGTTATCTGCTGTCGCATGGAAGATCTTGCCATAACCATTAGAATATTTTCTCTAATACTGCCACGCCAATAATAACGCCATATAAACCCCAAACTCTACCATCTAAAGATTTAAGTTTATCTTGAATCTCTGCGTATCTTTTATCACATTGAGCTTCATGTTTTTCTAAGAGTTTTAAAACGTCTGCTGCTTTCATTAACACTTCCACCTTCTTCTAGCTTGTCGTAAACGACTATTAGGGTTCTTTGCTGCTTTAGGAAACTTCTTCATCTGACCAGCACTTCTTGCACAAAAAGACTTTCTTCTCTTCGATGCTTTACTGCCTTTTTTTACTTTTCCAGTAACAGCCGTCTTTAATTTACTTCCAGGATTGGCTCGTCTATAGGCTTTAACCCCTTTAGTCGTCATTCCTGCTCCAGACTTAGTAGAACGGAAATTACCAGACTTAACTGAAGTCTTTATCGGTTTTTCTTTTCTTTTCTTCTTTTCAGCCATTAGGATAAAAATAAAGTTAACTTATTTCCTGTACCTGTAAAGCCATGAATGTAAGCCCCATTCTCTGCTAATATTCCTTGATCTGGAATATTCAAAGTATGTAATCCAGTAGGAAAACTTTGAAGCAATAATGTTGCTCCACCTGAGCCATCTTTAATTGTTAACACACCAGCAGAATTACCAAATATAACAACTTGTCTTATTCTAGAACGTGCTGAGCCTAAAACAGCAGCACTATCACCCTGATTAATGTTAAATGCCTTGGTGTCTGAACGACCTGCCATACTTATCTCCTTATAAAAGAGGGGGGTATGAAACCCCCTTAATTATGCTTCGTAGCCCATTAATTCGATGAACAACTTACCTGCTGTGTAATCTGCGTCTGTCGCAGCACCAGTTGTTAAGTATAAAAATTCATCTGCTGCAGGAACACCAGTAAAATAAACTTTACTTCCAGTTGTTGCATCTCCTGCATTAACTAACAATGTTTCCGTTAAATCAGCAATAGCACCGTCTTCTACTCCAGTTCCTTCTGTTGCAGAATGTACGTTAATGTCTGGGTCACCACCTGCTGGTGCTTCAAAACATTCCATACTACCTGTTAAGATTGTACCATTTCTAGCAGCAGTTATTTGACCAATGTGACAAACTAAAGCAGTTCCATTAACACCAATGATGTCAGCACCACCTGTTGATCTTAATCCAGTTAAATCAATTAGAATTCTTGTTGTAATTATACCACCAACTCTTTGAACGGAACTTCTGTAGATAGTTCCAGTGCCAGTTGTAATACCTGTTCCTGCTTCTACTGCCATTGTATTAGCATCCATAGATGCAAATCCAGCAGAAGTTATTGACATTTGAGTTGTTTCTACTCCAGTTGTTGCTGCAGTAGCAATAGATGAGTAACCACCTTCTGAACGTAAAGTTCCTTTAAAAGTTGTATTAGCCATTTTAATCTCCTATCTTGGCTTAGTCAATCACGGGATGTGATTGTTAGGGTTAAAATTAATATATAATAAAAAAGGGTGACTGACTAGTCACCCTTTTATTTTTATTTATGCTCCTGGACTTCCAAAGACACATCTTGGGTCTGAAAAACCGAAAGAGTATCTTTCTCTTGCCTTAAATCTCATATTTCCAGTATCGAAATCACCTTCCATCTGAGTTTTAATTGGTGCACGCTCAAAATGTTTAAAACCATTTGGAGCGTCAGTTTTGATAAAGAACGCATCTGTATCTGTTAAGAAATGGTTTACAACGTAACCTTGTGGTAACATTCCCATGTTCTTAACTGCGTTTACATCATTATCAGCAGTTCCTGGACGTAGAGCAGATTGTAATAATCTGTCAGCAATAAATTGCAAGCCTGAAGGAATAATTAACTTCATTCCTCTTAACGCAATTTTTAGCCCTCTTTCGTCAGTAAAGCTAGATATTGAAATTAACGCATCTTCTAAAGATGTTTCATTCAAATCTGCTGCAGCAACATTGTCCAACGTACCACCACTTGTTAGTGGGTGGTCTGCTGCACACAATGCTTTTCCGTCTCCACCTGCGGATGCACCACCTGTGAAAGCGTTATTAAGAATTGCTGCTGCTTTGACTTGTTTTGTATGAGCCATAGATCTTGCTAAAGCACGAGTGTACCTTGAACCAAGTCTGTCATAAAGGTTATCTTCGATAGCTTCTTCTGTAATAGAGAAAGCTAAAGCTATGGTCTCATGAGTGAAACGAGCAGTGAATGCTTCGTTTGCAGTATCAAAATTGACCGTACCACCTTCAGATTTTGTTGGTGCAGCACCGAACCCAGAAAGCATGACCTCTTCTTCAAATGCTCTATCTGAAGATTCTGTATCAAAAATTTCTGAATGCTCGTTTTCGTACCTACCATATTCCATACCGAACAATGCGTTCAATCCTGGTTCTAGCTCTTTAGCTAGTTGTGCACGTGAAATCGCCATTATTCATTCTCCCTTATACGCCAGTTGTAGAAACAGTACCAGCAGCAATAGAACCAGTCGGTGCATTGAAGTGGTTGTTTATACGAACAATTAATGGAATACCAGCAGCAGTAAAATCAGAATTTTCAGGGTCATCTTGGACACCCATAATTCTTAATGCTAAAGTGTTGGTGGTTGCTATAGTATTTAAATCTGCTGTTGCAGAGGAAATACCAGTAGTTGTAGAACCACTGTTTCCAGTTGCGAAAGCAATATTTGCAAATACTGCTGCACGAACCTCTGCTTCAGTATTTGCTGCAGATACTACGTTAGAAGTACATATAGTAAATAACTGATTAGGGTTATCGTACACGAAAGCCTTTACAGGGAAGTTACTGTCTGCCCCTGATCCTGGCCAATAGTTAGAGAATATTTTTTCTCCAGTTGTTGAAGAAACATATTCACAACCGTTAAAGACACCAGCGATACTGACGGTTCCACCTGCTGCTGCCTGTAGATCGTCAATAACTCCTGCTGCCAATGGGATAACTGCCATGCCCTGAAAAATAGGATTACTATTATCAGACGCAATACGATATTCAGTTACTCCAGAAGTATAGGGTGCTGCACCCAAAATGCCTATCGGTTTTAAACCGAAGGCTACGTTACTGTTTGCCATAATTCATATCTCCGAATTAAAGTTAAAATAAGATCCTTAAACTTTCGTTCTTGGACCACCAAAAGTTACTCGGCTATCCCCTTCTTTGCTTATAGGCATCAAAGGGTGCTGTTCTTTCATAAGATCATTATCTACGGCTGTCATCTGATCTGCAGTTTGACTTGCAAAATAAGCTGCACGGCTTTCAACAATCTCTTCTGGGATCTTGGCTAATAATAACCCACCAACTCCAATTACACCAGCATGCTTTCCGTCTTCAATAGTCGGTGCATGAAAGTCTGGATAATCCTCGGCACGAACAAATTCCCATCCTTCTCTTAATCTAGAAGCGACGTTTTTAGTATCGGATTGTCCTCGTACTTCGGCTCTTATCCATCTGAATTTATAGCCTTCAGGGGCTTGAGGTGTTTCTAAAGATGATGCTGGTTTCCAAGGTCTCTTGCGTTCTTGCGTTGAACGAGTTTCAGCAGCACGTGAGGTTCTATTCGTAACATTTTGTGACATTAAGTTGGCTCCTTCACATGTTTTGCGTATTCTTCGAGTGGTACTCCAAGTTTTTTAGCGATAGCCACTTGACTTTTGGTCAAGCGAATAGTATTGCGTCCATTTTTTACATTTCTATTTGCAGGTGCAACCGTCTGGACGTTTTTACGAGTTGTTCCTGTTTTGTTATCCTCAAATTTATGAGGAAATTCGTCTCTTATTCTTTTGTCTACCTCTGCATAATATTCATCAGACGTAGGATCAAAACCTTCTTCTTCGGTCAGTTTACGATGAATTGAGTAAACTGTAAAGGTCATTGCGTCGTTTTTTCCAAACCAATCGTTTCTACTAGCCCATTCTACGGCTTTAGGATCAGGGTCTTGAGCAGGTTTATTTTGCTCAAGTGGTTGTTCTGCAACGGTTTTTACGTCTTCCTTTTGTGTAGCGAGTTCTTCTTTTTTCTTTTTAACATTTTCTTCTTCTACACTTAATTTTGCAATAATTGATTGGGCTTCTGCCATTTGATCGGCATCGCCTTCCTCATAAGCTAGTTTATATGCTCTTTTTGCTTCGGCTAATTGACTAACAATTTTTCCTCCGTATTGTTCTTGGAGGTCTTCATTAGTTTTATTATATTTAGTAGAAAGACTTTCATTTTCTTCTTTAACTTTCTTTGCATAATCAAGGGCTGCTTTTTCTCTACGCTCAGCTTCTCTCATTTTCCAAGTTAAAGTATTAATTCTTTTCTTTACATCATCAGTATAAGAATCAAGTTCTTGGTCTTTAGATGTTTTTTCTTCTTCCTTTTTTACTTCTACTCCAGAATCAGTTTCAACTTCATCCTCTTCAATTTCAATATTGAGTTCAAGTTGTTCTGTTTTTTCTTCTTCTTTTAATTGGGTATTATTCATTTAAAACTCCTATACTACATGTAATATATCAGATGGGTGACCAATCGTTGCTAGTATTTCGTCATCATTTAATAAACGAGGTTCAGCACCGATTATTTTAAATTTAGATCCAGCGTATCGACCAAATAAAACCCAATCACCCTTTTTACACCAAGGACCATCAGGAAATTTATCTTTATCTTTATATGCGTCTGGACCAACACTGACTACATAGCCAACATTAGTTGCAACTCTGTTACGCTCAACTGTCTCATCTGAAAGAATTATGCCGTTCTTAGTTTCACTCGGCATTACATAAGGAAGTATTAAAATTCTCCATCCTGTCGGCTTTGGCAATCTTTCCAAAGCAGATAAACTTTCGTCCTGTTCTGGCAACCCAAACTTAGATGGGTCTAAAGGATTTAAGTCTGACGATACTGCAGATTTTTTTGCTGCAGTCGAGCGTGCCTGAGCTATATGATCAGGTACGAATAGTGTTTTAGTCATCGTCTAGCGTCTCCATATTTGTTTTTATTTTACTTAATGTTTGTTCCATAAATGCAAGAGCAGATACTTGCCCCATGAAATGTTGGTATTGACTCATATCGCCAACACCACTCGACATTAGCGTTTCGCTAATCTCTGCTCGTCGTTCTTGAATTACTTTTTGTAAATAAGTAACTATATCCATTAAGAAGAACCTTTAAATGATCCACCTCGTCCAGCCATTACAACACCCATATAGCCACCAAGAGATTTCGATTGTACTTTGTTTCTTCTTTCATTATACCTTTTCTTCATTGCCTTTTCGAATTTCATATCTTTTACCATGTCTGAATCGTCTCTTAAAATTTTATCTTGGTATGCTTTTGAAGTAAGTCTTTTTCGTTTTAGTCTTTCATTTTCTACTTTACTTATTGTTTTGAATTTGCCAAAAACGCTATCAGGCTCATCTAGCATTTTTTGCATCTGTTTGTCTGTCATATCTTCTATTAACTTTGCCCCAAACCTTTTTGCAAATCTTTTAAGAAGTGAAGAATCGCTTGCACGAACAATTTTCTTTTCTTTTGGTGCCATTTTATTCTCCCTAAAATATACCTTTAAATTTTAATCCTTTTATAGCCTTACGACCACCTCTTGACATATTCGTTGCTAGGACTTCGTCTCCTGTAAGACCTGCAAAATCCATATCGCCTTGAATATTCCCAGCCATAGAACCACCTCCAGCTTTACTTTTTACACCTTTGCCTTTTCCTTTTGGCTTAGTACCTAAAAGAGTTTGTAGGTCTAGTTCTAATATTTGAATTTTATCTGGATCAGTTTCGTCTTTTAACTCATCCATAATTTGTTTCATACGACTTGGCATATCTTATCCTTTCGAGGTTGCTAAAGTTACATTTGCTCGTAATGCTGCAATATCTTCTTCTGATTGTAGCTCTTTTTCTTTTAAAGTTGCGTCTTGTTGCATTTTTGCTATAGCAAGTTGTTGTTTTGCTTGGTCTGCTGCTGCTTTTCTTTGTACTTCGGATTGTTCTACTTGTATCTCTTGTTCTTTTAGTTTTACAATAGGATCAAACTGTCCTGTTCCTGCGATTTGCTGTGCCATCTGACTAATCTCCTGAGTTGCTTGAGCAGTTGCTTGAGCCAACATCGCTTCTTGTTCAGGTGGTAATACTTGACCAGCAGCAGGAAGTGGTTGACCGAGAGTTTGTTCAATTTGTTCTTTATATTTCAAAGCTAAATGTTCTTGCATATGTGCCATTAGACCTTGCATCGCCATTTGATTCTTTTGCATATTTGGATCTTGTAAAAACGCAGTATGGGTTGCTACATGAGCGTCGTGATTTTGTCCTTGAAACGCTTTAAGTGGTTTAGCCATAAGTGCATCCATATTTTCACTTGCAGGGTCTTTCGGTACTTGTTCAGCTTTAGGTGGTAATAACTGATCAATATTCTGAACCCCAAGTGCCGAATACATCCTACGATACGATTCATATAAGTCATGGATTTGTGGTGCTGCCTGTGCTAGTTGAAGTTGTGTTTGTGCCATAGTTATTCTTTGACTCATACTAAACATAGCTGGGTCACTTACTGGAACAACATCAACTCTATCATCAAAATCAGACGCTTTTATTGTTGCTTCTGCCCCAGCAGATTGATATGGGTACTCCGAAGGAGTTGAATTCTTTATAACTTCTGCTAATATTCGTAACTCTTGTCTTTGAGCAAAATGTAATCGTTTATGTATTGCAGAAAGTATCTTTGTACCTTGTTCTAGTAAAGCAACTGTTGTTCCAACTGGTGCTGCTTGATTTCCGTCGCCAACATTAAGATCCGAGACGGATGCAAAGCGTCTACCACTTTCAATGAGGACACCAAGCATTTGGAGGAGGGTAGCTGATGGCTCTTTGTAGGGGAGGGGCATAATCGCTTCACGAATCGATGATCCTGGAGCATCTACGTCTCGGAATTCTCCTGGTTGGAGAGGTTGGTCATCGTCTCGTACTCTTAGCCCACGTGATTTAAATCCTGCTGGTAAATTAGCTAATGTGCCTGCGTCAATTAGCTGTCTAAGAATAGAAGTTGCTGATTTAGTCAATCCTCCAATCATATGTATTAATCCGAAACCGTAGAAACCTAATCCAGGAGTGAACTTATAATGAGTAAAATATCTGATCTTCTGTTTTTTAGGATCATCCTCTCTATAGTTTCTTCGTATAGCTAATATATCCATTGTTTCTTCGTGTATAGTAACAATATAAGGAATAGCTATTCCTGTTGCTTCTCCGTCTTTATCTTCGTCTTCGTAACCTTCTAAATCTAAATCGACATGCATTTCTAATATAGTTACCATATCGCTTGTTTGAGAAGATCGCTTAAATCCTGTTATATCTTGAATCTTGCCTTTAGAGTCATTTTCATCCCCCTGTTCATCTTCAATTATCTCTATATCTTTATAAAAACCTGACACTTGAAGTTTTCTTAAATCGTTATAACTCATATTTATTACATGAGTAAAACGACCACAAGTTTGTAAATTACTTTCGGTATACGCTACAACTAAATCATCTGCAGGTACAAACTTACTTACAGGTCTATCTAATGTTTCATCGAAATATGTCTTTTTAAAAGTAGATCCTGACAACGGAAGGTAGTATAACATCTGATCTAATTCAGGATCAAATTCTTCCATTACATCAAGAACCATAAAGTTCATATAATCTTTTACCCTTTGAGCTTGGGCTTCGACTTCTTTACTCGTTTCACCGATGAGCCTCGTTTGGACTGGACCACTCGGGGGGAGGAGCTCTTTGTACGCTTGACTTTGGAATTGCGTCGCACTTTCTGCGAGGAGGGGGTGGTAGACACCTGACGCCCCCCTGAACGGTTCGCTTCTTTCGTCAGTGTTTGTTCCAAGGAGGTCAAGTCCTTCGGTGTAGCTTTCAAGCCACTCTGCCCTTGATTCGAGGTCGTCTTTGTAAGCAGCGAGCAGTTCGTTCGTAAGTTCTCCAAGCTGACTATCTTCCATATTTTCTGCCAAGTTTGCATTAAAATTGTCTTCAGACTCATTTTCTTCCTCCTCATAATTAACAACAGCACTACCATCGTCTAGTAGAACGGTGTTTGATGGGTCAAAAGTTACTTCCTCTTCAACAGGAGTCACTTCTATTTCTACAGTTTCTTCTTCTAAAATTGGAACTACTTTTTCAACTGCCATGATAAATCCTTAATAATAAACAAAACTTTTTGCTTCGTAACCTAGAGGTTCGTCTTCGTAATCTTTTGGATGTTTCAAAAAACCTCCCTGCCTAAATCGTAAAAGAGCCTGAGTAGTAGAATCAACCAAATCATCATGCTCACCATTAGGAAATTCCGTAAGTTCTTCCACCAATTCCTCTGCCCATCTCGTTTCTGGCACCCACACCATTCCCGATTCGAATAAGGGTGCGACAGCATTAGCCCTAACAATCTTATCTTGCCCCCTATTTGGAGAATAATTTTGTACAGGTATTCCCATCTTCCGTAATTCTTGCGTTAATGGTAATCCTGACGCTTTGGCTTCTATTATAACTACATCTGGATCCCAATGTATATAGTTTTCGTACGCAATTTCTTTTAATTCAGGAAAATCGTACCGATCTTTGATAGAATCAAGCAAAATTATGTTAGGTTCGCCCCCCTCATCCTTATAAAATACTCCCCAAGTCGTAATCGCACTATAATCTGCACGTTCTGACTTCAAAAAAGCAGTATCATAACTCTGAATTATATATTCAGCAACAGGAGGTTCGCTTTTTTCCCAAATATTTATCCATTCTTTCTTAATTATTGCACCTTCTCCACCTGTAGGCTCTTGCATCCACTGTGCAGCCCATTTTCCATGAGGTAAAGATGCTCTAATTCCTTCTAATTCTTCAATTTTCCAAAATTCTTCCCAAACTGGCTTACCAGAAGGCATAATTGCAGGAAATTCAATGAGTTCCCACTTATCTGCTTTTAAATCTGACATCTGGGCTTTCAATAATTGCCCTGTTAGATCCTTTTTTGACCATCTTGTCATCACAAGAATGATCGTTCCTCCAGGTTGAAGTCTCTGTCGTGGACCAGAAGTATACCATTCATAAGCCATATCCATAGCTGTTTCACTTAATGCGTCTTGTTCCGAATGGGGATCGTCAATTATTAAAATATCAGCACCTCTACCAGTAATTGCACCTCCGACACCCGAAGCAAAATACTCGCCACCCTCAGTTGTCTCCCATCGACCTGCAGCTTTTGAATCTGCTCGTAAAGAAACATCTGGAAATATTTCTTTATACTCTCTCGTATCAACTAAATCCCTGACTTTCCTACCAAACCTTACAGCCAGTTCGCCAGTATGTGTCGCTTGTATTATTTTTAAATCTGGTTTAATTCCTAATAACCAAGAGGGTAACATATAACTAGACATTTCTGATTTCGAATGTCGAGGAGCCATGTTTATTATAACTCGTCTTAATTCACCTCTAGCTATCTTATTGAATTGTTCGCACATAATCCTGTGATGTGCACCTTCGATAAAGGAACTCCACATCGTTCTAACAAAAGTTAAAAAATCTTTTCGACAGCCTTCTTGTTTTTCACGTCGTTGTAATTCATCAGTAATTAAATTTAATTCTAATAACTCGTCTCGTTTTAACGTAGTTAAATCTATATTGCCAATAAAGGATTGAACATCTTCTATCGAATTAAGATTCACTTTTCACCTCTAGCTTGTGCTGCAAGACTTGATGTTATATCATTTAATGAAAAATTTTCTATAGCCCCTACTATACTACCAAGTACACCTTCTCGATTGCCACCAATTACGTTTCCGATATCTTTTAGGGCTAATCCTTTACTAATTACTTGAGCTATCGGTTGTACAGGACTAGGAACAAGAGATAAAAGACTTGTTATTCCTTTGCCTATTTGCGTAGGAGTAAATGAAACACCCGTACTAGGACTTCTAGTAAAACTGGAACTTGGTCCTGGTCTTGGTAGTTCTTTCATAGAAACATCTCCAGGATTATATCCTTGGTTTCCTCCTATCGTCGGACTATAGCCTGCTATACCTGTAACATTACCTTGCATATCTACAGACATATTTGGACCCATTCCACCAAAAGGATCTAATCCAAAATCTGTTGGACCAATTCCCTCGTCTCCTGAAGTAGATGTCGCACCCATTCCTGCTGAAACAGATTGTTGGTCTGCAAGAGAATCTTCTAATCCCATATCCTCGGAAGGATTGTAAAAAGCTGGGATTCCAGCAATAGTCGGACTGCCTGTTCCACCAAGGTCTTTTAATAACTGGGCTTCTTGAGGATTTATATAAGCAAGCATATGTGGCTGTCCACCCATCGACATCTGCCTTGGTGCAGCGTTAGTCGGAATAGATGCTAATCCACCAATATTCATGCGTCATTCTCCATGGTTATTTCACATATATACTATTTTTAAAAAAATTAAAAGGGGGTTAGAAGGTTCCTGACTCTTTTTTTACTATAGTATGGGGTGGGGGTCAAAAATTGTCAATCCTAAAAAATGACTCGTATTATTCGAGGCAGTTGCACTTTAGTGCTAAAAAAGGTGGTCGCTTTTACTATTTTAGGGGTAGGGGTTTAGCTATAGCCGTTATAAATAGGGGGTATTAAAAACTTTTTAAGGTCTAGCCCGTAGGGCTAGGGTTAAGCCCGTAGGGCGGGATAGTTAACATGTTAACTAATGCGTACTAGTGTACTAGTACACGAATATTTTAGGGTAATAAAAAACCCCTAGCCGTTAGGCTAGGGGCTAGGGGCTAGGTAGCTAGGCGTTTAAGCCTTAACTAGGTAGGGGTTAGCCCCACCGTATGCTTTACCTTCAGCCATTAACCGTTGACGGTAGAAAGCCCATATACGGTCTTTAGATTGAGTACTACTAAAAGGGGTATTATCTAGCTCTTTTAGTATTTCAGCTTTACTAGCCGTACCCCCTAGATTATCTAGGGCTAGTAATAGGCAATGGGCTTGTGGGGGTAAAGGGTTATTAGTTAGTACGTCTAATACGTTAGGGGCTAGGCTAACTTTTATATTAGCTGAGCTACCTTTACTAGGGGCAGGTATACCCATACGGTTAACCGTATTAGGGTTAGTAGTAGGTGTATCTGCTTTACCGTTATTAGTAGGTACGGCTACCTTTGATTTAGTATTTGTCATTTTATTGACCTTTCTTACTTTCTAATTATAGGGGCTAGACCACCTAGCCCCCTTACTAATTATATTAAGCATTTTTTTACTATAGTAAAGTAAAAAAAGTAAAATAATTAAAAAAAGTTAAATTATTTAATTAACTTGTTAACTATCTATTTTCGCTATTTCCTGCCGTAGAGTCAGTCAGTCAGACAATACACCGAGCAAAAATACAGGCGAGTGTGTATACACTCACCTATAGGGAACATTATTATGATGATGAAGTACCATGAAGGAAGGGGAAGAGTAGAACCATGATGACTACTAACAGACCAATCAAACCTATTCCGAGGAACAGCACATGAGTAACAGGGTCATTCCAACCCTGTTCAATAATTGGAATAACTGCAAAGTGCAAGCCACACCAAACGAGGAAGAGACCACTAATACCGAGCAGTTCTAATACGAATTTTATCATACCTCCACCCATAACAACAACTCAATGAGAAGAGCTTTTTCAGCCTCATCGTAATCATCGGAAGAAGCTATATAATAAGATTTAGTAATAGGACCACCATCATCATCCATATTAGTAATATGAAGCATACAATCATAGTGACCAGGAAGGGATTGCCAAGGGGAACGGATTATAGTTATATTACAGTTTTGACCAACGTCAGCCCACATGCAAGTTGGAACACCAGACCCACACGTATCATAACTAGGAGTATATTCATAAACGATATTAAGATTAGAATCAGACCACGCATTAAATATATTTTTTACCAATTTATTGAAATAAGCCATTTACTTTACCTTTACTAAGTTAATTTATAACTAACTATAGCCTAGGAAATTTAAAAAGAATACTGAGTCAAAACTGTTTGTTATGTATACAATACTTGACGAGTCAGTCAGTCAATCACAGAGTACATACAGTTCAGTCATTCATAAATAAAAGTAAAGTTCAAAAGTATATGTGAGTGGCTATGATGATGAAAGGTATGATGACGAGTCAGTCAAGCAATACGATGATGAAAAAGAAACCAGCCGAAGCTGGTTTCAAAGAGAGGTTAGTCAAGCTTGATATATTCAGCTTCGACGAGCATCTTACGATAGAAATCATAGATACGCTTTGGAGTTTGGACAGTCGCAAGACCATTAGCGATAAGGTTATCAACTACATCTTTTTGAGTAGCAGAACCACCAAGAGCCTCGAGCGTATTCAGGATAATCATAGCCTGACCAGCAATCTTACGATTTTCAATAGTCTTGGTTAATAATGTTACTTTGCGAATATCGAAGCCTGACTTAGCTGGACGAGGTATACCAGAGTTTCCAACTGGTGATACTACTGCTAACTTTGGAGCTTCTACTTTTTCAACTGACTTGGAAGCGTTGACCTTCTTTTGAGTTTTTGCCATTTTACTGGACCTTTCTACTTTCTGTATAAACGCTTAATTACGATTATCATTATATAGTATAGTACAATATTACGAAAGTAAAGTACAAACTAAATGTTTTTTATGTATACAAAATCGCTATTTCCTTGAGTCAATCAATCAGACAGTCAGTCGGTCAGTCAAGCAAAACTGTTCTAATATCGCTTTCCAATCATACGGTTGGCTATAGTGATGAACAGAGAGTGATGAATCCAGGCTCTTGTTTCTGAGGTTGACTGATTGATTGCCTGATACCATCCAAAGTTTGCGTGATGATGGGTCGCTTGCAAATATCCAACTTACTCCCCCTGATGAAGCACGTCTCATGTGCCATGCACATTGCTGTGGGGATAGCTTGGCTGATTGAATGACTCCTATCTTGAGTTCAATCCAAAACTCTGACCCTTGCCAACAGCCATTGACGTCAGGAACACCAGTTGATAATGCTCCAGTCTCAACTCTTTGCCAATGAACCCTCGGTAAGTTTTTCTTCATTGCTTGATATAATGTCTTCTCTGTCTGGTACATGGTTCACTACTTTCATGTTGCTGCCATCAACTAATTGTTGTATCCTGGATATCAGGTCTTCGGAACTCATTGTTTCAACCTTTGAGACCATGACCTCTTTGCGATCAATATAAAGCCCTGCGACCTTGCCACGATTAACCTCGGCTGAGATGGCTGCAGCAATTTGCCCTGTATCCTTGGCTTCGTCACGCAAATGGGATAATTCTGTTAGATGCGAGTCAACCGAAACATCTGCTCGTTCTCTCTGCTTATCCAAAAGTTCTATAATGAAGTTTGCTATAAGTGGGTTTGTCCTCAACATTGCAGAACCTTGAACTTTTGAGCCAATCATGCTTTTCGTAAAGCCTGACTTTCGTGCTGCTGCAGCAGCAGACATTCCTTCAACATACAATCTACAGAACTTTTTGTGCTTTGGAAGTAGTGGACGATGTCTCTTACCATCGGGAGCAATCCAGTAATTGCCACACTCACTAGGCAAAAGTGGAGTATACTCAAGATCTTTCATACAATTCTCCTTTTCTTACTTTCACATGAAGCATAACACCAAATCTAACCCTACGCAATAACAATATACAGTGAGTTTTATTTACAAAAATGAAAAATGATTCTCCCGACCCTTTATCTATCATTACATATATGATATTGTAAAAACAAATATCATAACCATGATTCAAGGTCTACAGAGCATTACAGAAGATATTATGAGATTATGACATTATGACGGCACTTTACTTCATTCAGACAAGCAAAGTGTTTAAAAAGAACATTGGGGCATTTCGCCCCAATATATAGATAGTTAGTCGAAACAGGAAAAGCTAGAAAAGAAGGATTGACGAATCTCTTCATCTTCTACAAGAACCCAAGGATTATCAGTAAACCATAAGAGATCACCAGTTCTAAGATTAAGGGCGAATGGTTCATAGGCTTCAGGGAAGGAATGGAATTCATCGCTATATGAACCAGAACCCATTTCGATAGTAGACGAACCCATCATATCAAGACGAGGGAATGTCCTGATAAAGATATTAGTCATTCCCTCACGGTGTGCATAAAGTGCATACATTATATATTTTCCTCACTCATTAGTTGTTTTACAAGTTCTTCATCATCCTCGTCATCACAATCTTCTGGGTGACGAATACGAGAATGAGGGGCTTCTTTTCGCAAAGGATTACCAAACTCATCATATTTACCCCAAAATGGATTAACGTGCCAAACATCGTTACCTGTACTGATGTAAGGTCTATCAGGATTTTGGGAGCCGATTTCTCTAGCCTCGGCTCGATCCCAATCTTGACGTGATGCGTAAATAAAATCACGCTCTTCTTGTTCTTGAATATTCATTACTTGACCTCCTTCACACAAAATGTATATTTCGCAGAGTCGTATTTTGCAAGAGCCTCTGACCATCTATCGCAGGCAATCGCAGCTTTCTTAAAGTTATCGAAGATTGTAGAAAACTCTACTTCTCTAGCTTCTGGCTTTGCTGGAATAAAAACGCAAACCTTGAAGTATTCGCTAGTTATTGTTGCTGGGTCTATGAACTCAACACTTTTTACTGTTAATTTTGTCATTTCTTTCTACCTTTCTAAAATTTAACGTAAGTATAGTATATAAAGGGAAAAAGGCGATTTATACTACAAAATACTGTTTTTTATGCCTTGGTTGACTGACTCTTTTGTTCTTGTAACACGAAGCGAGTCTGTCAAACAATACAGCCATGCAAAGAAAAACCCCACGGCAAAAAGCCATGGGGTGAAAGTAAGAAAGATATGATGATGAAGGACTCTTAGGTCGCCACCAGAATGAAGATGTCCAGTAGAAACTGGACATACTCCATAAACGAATGATCGTTAAGCATTTGCATACTCGATAGCTTTGTCTAATGCTTTGGCTTTCCTGTTAGCCCCTGCACCGAACCATGATGAATGAAGTGCGTTCCCGACAGCAGTTGCTCTTCGCTGGTGGTCTTCGAGATACGTCACTCCATTCAATGCACCCCACCATGTACCTTTGGCAGATTTCATTGTTGCTCCTGGACTTAGGTCGATGTTTTGAAGAACTTGAGTAGCAGTAGCATTGAACTTCTCCTGCATAACGAACTCTTCGTCGGTAATCGCTTTGGCTTTGTCCACGAGTATTTGTGGTTGATAAAGTTCTGCGATGTAGTTGAGTACGGACTCTTGCTTGAACTGACGTGAAGCGAGGAAGTCGGCTTTTTCTTTGAAGTCGGATATTGCTTGACTACTAAGACCAAGTGCTTCTTCTGCTGCTGCACGAACATCAGCATCGAACTCTTTGACGTGTGGCATACGAAGTGCAGTGCCTTCGCCTTGTAATGCCATAGTAAGAGTATTGTTGCAGACAACTCGGATTGGTGTAAACTTGATCGTCATTGCTTTACCTGCAGCATGAGGTTGGTTGATGAGAAGATAACCTTTGACCTCGTCGCCACCTGCTAACTCGAAGTCGTCGGCAAGTTTGGCTAAACCCCAGATTTCTTTGCCGTCTCGTAAAGATCCAGCAGTCTCCATTTTCATGTGACCTGCTTGGGTAAACTTCACAAAGAAGTCGAAGATGTCTTTGTTTTGGATAGGAACGTAAGTGTTACCACATTGGGATAAAACTGAGTTATCGCTATCTCTTACGATAAAGTGATGACCTTCGGCTTGTATTAAGCCACACTGTTCAGACCACTCTGGTTCGTTGATAGTGTATGCTGGTCGCTTACTTACTGTCCAATCAAGCTGTGCAGCTTTTTGCATTTGGATTGGAGTTAGATCGTCTGATACTTCTGTACCTAGACCGTGCCAAGGCTTTGCATTTGCCCAAGCCATTGTTTCTACGTTATGAGACATAATTCTTCCTTTCTGTCTGTAGGTTAATATTTAAGTTAGATATAGTATATAAGGCAATAAATATCATTACTAGTACAAAGTATTGCCTTATATTTTGTTTTTTATGCCCTATCTTTATTGAAATGATAAAGAAGTTTTTGACACTCTAAACATTGTGTTTTGTATGCTTGGGGAATGATACTTGCATAATTATTACCCAGCATTGGTTTACCACATAAAGTTGTTTGTTTCAACTGCGGCTTATTCAGGCAAATATGTTGTTGCCCTAGTTTCTTAGTCCACTCATAAGATCCTTTTGGTGCATTGACCGTAAGGTTATGGTAGACACTAATGTTTCGTAACTTTGCCATCATTATCCTCCAAATCCTCTACTATTTGAGTATGGTGTAGATCGATACTAACACCACCATTATGAATTTTTTGTAGGCGAGCCAGTTCTGGCACAACATCGCTGACGGAATCGTGCCAAAACTCGATTTCTCCATCAGGATATGTTATCTTCCACGTATGCTTCATTTATATTTCCCTTCGATATCTGAAAAAGTTCCATGTTTCATCTTTATGGTGAATGACATAAGTATATAAGATATCACCCTTTTCCCAATACTCTGTAGAACCATCTCCAAGGTCTCTTGATCCATCAGCTTCTTCTTTATGTAAAAACTGATAAACCTCAAAACGATTACCTCCATACATTGGAGCGTTCATAAGTCCAGCAGATGCTTCTTCTGACATGTCTTCACCGTCTGGAAAAATTTCTTTAGGATGTTCAGGGTGTGCCCAATCTTCAGGATCCCAATATTCCATATATCCGAACCCATGACCTTCTTCAAGTTGTTTCCAAGCCATCGCTACCCTCCCTTTGTATTGATGCTGACTAACTCGTCATAGTTTGATATTACTACATAATTTGACTTATGCAAAGGAACTATTGTATGCACAACTTGACGTGCATCTTTTTCCCCACACTTTAGACAAACTTTGTAACCTAGACGAAGCCGAGGTAGAGAAACCTCAGCTTCGTTACATAACCTACAAATACTCATCTTTCTTTTAAGTATTCTTTAATTAAGTGGTTTACCACATTTTGTAAACTGAGGTCTAAACCTGTTTCACTAACTAAGATATCTTGAATATCTCGTAAGTCTTTAATCGTTTCTTTGTTCGTAATCTGAACTAACTCACGATCTTTTTGTTTCTTTATGTAAGTCGACATACTGTACCTTTCTTTAATTTAACTTTACTAAAGTATAAGGTACAAAAAGGGGCAATAAAATTACAAACTACTGTTTTTAATCGCTAAATCTGTAAGATAACATGTCTTCCATGTGTTCTACATTAACTGAATAAAAGTTATCGTTTCGCTGATATGCTGGTAAAAACTCTATTCTCTTTTGAGCTTCTTCTTCTGTTTTGAATGAACCAACGTATGATGAACCACCATTTCCTCTGTTAGTTATCCTGATTCGATAATATGATGAAAGGTCAAGTTTCATTTTGATCCTCCTCTTTTGTTTTAGTTATTGGGTCATAGATAATTCTATATGTCCACTCTTTTTGAGGCATCTCATGACTATATCCGTTGAAATAGCCAAATCGCCAACGATACTCTGCGAATGTATCTCTCTTACTTAACTGCGTATAAAATAAACAAGCCCTTGCTTCATTTATATCTTCTTGTTGGTCTGGGTGCATCATTGCACTATTTATAGTTACCAACTTTGTAGATGGGTATGCTCTTACTAAATCCCATTCCTCATCTTGAGGGCTATATATTTCTACAAGCCATGCGTTTTTTACAGATTCTTCCATTTCATTTTCCTTTCTTCTTGGTAAGTAAACGTCTACATGTGAACCACATTTTGGACAGCTAAGATTAGTAGCCATAGAAAACTCTTCATAATCTTCTTCGTTTAGGTCGCAATCGCCACCCCAGATTAGATCCGATCCACAATGCCAACATTTCATTTAAGTTCTCTCCTTCTATATCGAAAACCGTCTCGTGCTGATCCTACTTTATGCTTATAGCTAGACGTAGGCATCATTACTTCCGAAAGATTACTTCCTCCACTTTCAATTATTGTTGGCTTTCTTAAAACCTTACCATTATCGATTTCTTTTAAAGCCCTTGGGTCATCTTCGAATCGTCCTTCGTAAGCTGATGCAGGGGGAGGGTTCTTTTGCATTTCTAAAAACATCTGCCGTAACTCACTGTGCCCACTGACTTTATTGCCTCGACAAGAAGCACATAGTGCTGGCTTCGTTCTTTTATGGTTTACTTTCTTTAGTTTTTCTCCACATTCAGAGCAGTGAGAAAATCTATCCATTCACTTCCTCCTTTATAAAAGAACCATCAACCATTTTACCTTTACGACTTTTGATTTCATCGTATGCTTTCTTCATACATTCGTATAAAGATAAATCGTTTCGCATAGCTATATTAATAAGGACAACAATCATATCGCCAATCGAATCACGGAGATTGTCTCGTGATACAGGGTAGCCGTTTTCGTTGAGCCACTTTTCTGTTACTTTTGGGGTACGGATAATAGACCTAGATAGTTCGCCAAACTCTTCAACTAGCTTTACAATCTGATCTTTATCTGAACTGCCTTCGATTAGGTTAAGACCTGTATGCCACTTTTGTATAGCATCTACAATTCCACCGTACCCTTGAATAGCACTTTCTTCATCGCCATCTTGATATAGGACTGTTGCACCACGGTCTATTTGTTCGTCGTAGACATTAACAGTCTCACCACCATTTAAGGCAATCCCATCTTCCCAAACTACTTCTTCAGCACTGTGTTCAGAACAACCCTCATCTACATCTACAAGATATTCAAAGTCACAGGTTGCATAAGTCTTTACAATATATTTAGGCATCACTTTCCTCCACAGATACAATTTCATGGCTTATTGAAGAAGCACCTTCAAAGTCTCCTATACCCCAATTATCTCTAGCTTCTTTTTCGTTTGAAGCCACTATTGACCACTCTTGTGACTCAAGGTGGCTTACGATTACTTTGTATTTAGGCATCACTTTCCTCCGTTTCATCTGTTTGTTCATTTACTTCTTCTTGTATTGCGTCTAAATAATAATCTAAACTTTTATTATAAGGATATGGACCATAAGTATCTAGATCTTCTTTAGTGCCATCACTCCAATGTATTATTATATCGTAACCAGTGATTTCTTTAGGTTTAGGCATTATCCTTCCCTCCCATCTCTTGAATATGGATCCTGTATTACCTCCTGCTCCAATAGTTCTTGGAATTGTCCAATAGAACCATCTGTGAGTGTATTAACTAGCTTTAACTCAAACTGATGTATGGTTCCATCAGCAAGGTATACTTCTAAATGGTTGCCGTCGATAATACTAGTTTGGAAGCCATGCTCTAACTTTCTTGGCTCATTTGACTCAATTCCTGAAAAGGTCATCTTATCCGACTGGTCTATAGCTGACCAGTCGTAAGACACTAACTGTTCTAAAGCATTGCTAACGATACGATAAGATCGCCCCAATGACTTTTTATATACTAATTCTAAAGACATTTAACCCTCCACTGTTGAAAATAAAGTTTTTTCTTCGACAGAGGCTGCATTTTGATAATAACATACAGCATGTTTAAGATCATTCGTTCGACCTGAATATTCTGGGGAATACATTCTAGTATCACTGTCTTTTTCATGGATAACATACAATGTTTCGTATTTTACCCACCATGCGTAAACGTCTCTGATATCAAAGTCTAGTTCCCAACAGGAATGGACTTCGTACTTGGCTTCGAATTCATAAAGATCTGACATATTCTTCCTTTCTATAGTTGAAGGGCGAGAGGTCGGTATGCAAGTGTTTTGCCTCTCATTAAGCTATCCGTTGTACTCAACCTAGTAGCACCCAATATAATTATATTATAGTAAAATAATAATTACAATAAAACTAGAAAATAATCTTTTTACTGGCTTTTTTGAACTAACTCATAATCATGTACGATCTTGCCTAATTCAGCATTGCCAACCTTTTGTTCTCCAATCCAGATACGTTTTATTAAATTACCTTTTCTATCATGAACTCGTCTCCAATGTCCTCGTCTCCAGTGTTCACGTTTAGGTGACCCTTGACCAGTAAACATTTTATTGTATACTCTTTTCCCTCTTGGTTTCGGTAAATTTATTTGTACAACTTTATATTCGTTTCTTGGAACAGATCGACTCAAATAAATATGAGAAATCTTTTTTGGAGGAATTACCGTCTCTGTAGAAACTAAGTCATAATTTAACATATTAAGTAACGAGATAAGAAACCGAGGATCTCCACCCAACCTACTTAAATCTGCAGCATGTCGTAGACTTTCTTTTTCTTGTACAGGTTTTAAGAAATCTTGTGCAGATCGAACCCAGTGAGTAGAACATGTTTGTACTGGAATGAGATTTCTAAAAATACGGTCTATATAAGGATCGCCCTTATACATTTCGCTATATGTCGCTCCTAACATAATAGCACCATTCGAATTACAGTTATGGTAAAAAACTTCTTCTGTCATGTTTACAGGTGAAAAATTATTTTGTTTATTCCAAGTATTTACAAAAGACGCATAATCGTAATCACACTCGTAATTCATATTGAACCCCATTTCAGGACAATAAAATCTTTTATCTTCCATTTGAAAGAAACAAGTATATAATATTGTTTCTCCCTCTCTATAGGCATAATTTCTTAAATCTTCTCGTTCATTAGTTAGTTTCTTAATATGATAACCTATTCGATCTGGTATACCGTCATCGATTAAAGGTTCAACTTCTTTCGTTGCACCTTTTTCTTTACAAAGTTTTACTAACTCTTTTCGATTTTTCTTTACTCGTTCCTTTTCGTTCCACTCAACCCACATATTATTGAACGGTGGTCTTGTATTATGTAAACCGTCTAGTAAATACTTCGGCTTTACATAACTTGCTCTTATCGCATGGTCTAAAAGGTTATCGGTAATCAAGAACTTTTGAGATTGAACCATATCTATTTGTACGTTTTTACTCATGGCAGTAGCATACTTACCAGAAACAAAGTTTGCTATGCCACGAGTAGGGTTTGATAACGCAGATATTAGTTCACTTGCTAATAAAGGTTTATCAGTCCAGTCCATTGTACCACCTATAACTACTTGTCATATCTGCAACAAGAGGCTGGACTTCTTTAAAAGTCTTTTCAGAAATTTCTTTAAACCCAGCATTTCGCCATTGGTACTGGTAATCATCTTTTGAGTACCACCCGTTATCTTCATTATACTCATGAGAACGTGTTTCCCCATCCTCATCTTCTTCTCCACCATACCAAAATCTACATTGGTTTTCCATAAAGTCTTGAGCAGCACAGTCACGCTCCTCTTTATCGTCGCCAAATAAGTTAGGTTGGTGTGGTTGAGGTGCAGACCAAATGATAGTGCAGTCGAAGTTATGTTCTCCAGTTCTTTCTTGTATCTGACCAATATAATAAAACAACTTAGCCATCGTCTTCTTCCTGTGCACGCTCTACTTTATCTCGCATGAGACCTTTATACATAGGAAAGACATGATCTAGAAGTAAATTCATATCATGTATATTCGATACTTCTTTATGGACACCGTCAACCGACTCTAGTTTTTCTATAGCTAAACATAAAGCCTGACTAAGTATATACTGTCCTCGAGTAGAGGAAAGAAACTCCATCGCAAGTTTCTTCTTCTGATCTTTATCCATCCACTGACGTCGTTCTTGCATTTCTATATTAGACATCGCTTACTGCCTCCAGTTGTTTAAAAGTTGTTACTCTTTCTGTTAAGGTTTCTACACGAACAGCTTCCTGTATTTTTTGTTTTGTCCACTGAACACGATCCATATGCTGTTTATATCCCTCTATCGAAATATGCATACCTCTAAGAAGAACAGCCACCATCTCTCTTTTTTGGTGTGGATCCTCTTTTAGTATTGAAGCATATTTCTTAGATAAGCCTCGGATTCGTTCACGGTATCTTAGCACTTGCTCTTTCTCAGCTTGTGCATTTTTAGCTGAGGCAACTAACATCTTCATCAAATTATTGAAGTGTTCCCTGTCGTGATTTCTATCTAACATATTCATCCTTTCTAAGTTAGTTGGTTACTGAGTAATATCACTCTCCTCTTGAAGTAATCCATTTGCGATTAGATACTCCTTATAGTAGTCATATACTTCTTCTGCTGAGCCTTCTATCTCGAGACCTTGATTTATCATGCATGATGCTAGTAAATCCATCTCAGGACAGTTGCTATTGCGTAAGGCTTTCCATAATACTGCAGCCATAACTACAGGTATTTCGACTTTTTTAGGTATTGGTTGTGACATTTTTACTCCTATAAAATATTATTATATTACGCAATAATAAGGAATAAAATACGAAAAGCCTGTTTTTACTCGCTATACTGCCTGCTTTGTGTAATCTGACTCTGCACCCCTCGTCCAACCCCTTACAGACTCTGCGTGCTTTATTGCTTTTTCTGCGTCTTTTGCTTCACCCCAGTTTGGACCAAGATCAACGTCTACTTTTACAGGAACAGATAGTTCTACACAGTGTTCCATAATTTCTTTTATACGAACAGCTTGCTCATGCGATTCTATAGAAAAATCTAATTCGTCATGTACTTGGATATGGGGGATGATGCCCTCTGCATATAATAACTGCATAGCTTTCTTTGTCATATCTGCAGCACTACCTTGTATAAGTCTGTTCATAGCTTTATGAGTAAAGGCTCTTTTAATAGCATTACCGTGTTCAGCATAGGCAGTCTTATGATCCATAATTTTTCGTGTACCAAACTGTGATGGTTCCCATTTATCGAACCGACAACGTCTACCAAGTAATGTTCTTATACTGCCTTGATCAGATGCTCGTCTTATTGCACGCTCACTTAACGCTTTTACAAAAGGTACTCGTTCATGATATCGACCAAATAATTCTTTTCCTTCGTCTAAGGTTAGCCCTAGACTATCAGACAGCTTTTTTACACCCATAGAGTAAAACAAACCAAGGTTGATGTTTTTTGCTTGCTTTCTTTTTATGCCTGCCATATCGGCTACGACTTGATGGAAGTCTGCATCACCGTCTCTAAATGCATCTCCTGCATCTTTTGCACCTCTTAACTGCATCATCTCTGCGTAATGAACAACTAATCTTGGTTCTTGCTGAGAATAATCGAATGCTCCCCACTCGCAGTTGTCTTCAGGGATGAAGAGGGATCTTATTGCTGCACCAATCTCAGGATCTCTTGCAGGTACTTGTTGGAGGTTTGGGTTACTGTAACTAAATCGTCCAGTAACCGTTCCCCCATCATCAGAACGTAGTGGATGAAGTTCTGCATGAATACGACCATTTTGTTGATTACTCATAAGCATACCGTCAATAAAAGTTGTCCTAGCTTTATTCATCTTTCGTGCTTTTACGATTAGCTGTGGGAACTCATGTTCATGGGCTTCAAGCCACGATTGCTGGAATGACGGTGATCCTTTTTCGGTATAGTTAAATGATAAGTTGAGTTTTTTGAATGCTTTTTCTATGGAAGCATTAGCCCATATTTCTACTTCTTCGCCTACGAGTTGCTTTATGCGATGAAGAGACTCCATCTCTTTTGCTTGAAACTGTTTAGATAGTCTTTCTGTAGCTTCTAGGTCTACTTTAACACCTTTCATTCTCATATCTATAAGTAAAGGAAGTATAGACGTTTCTAAATCGAATACAGACCATAAGTCTTGCCTAGATATTTCTGACTTTTGCCAGTTCCATAGTCGTAAAGTCATCGCAGCATCTTGCTCTGCATATGGACCAACATACATAGGGGGAATCTGATATAACCCTGCTTTTGCATCTACACCCCATGCTTGGGCAGCATCGTATAATAGTTCTTCGCTTTTAGTTTCTTGTAGATATGTTTTACCTAAGTTATTTAAAGAGTAACTAAATCTATTTTCATCAATCAAAGGTGCACCAATCATAGTATCTATAATACGACCTTTAACTTCAATACCTTCAGCTTTTAACCAGCCAATATCATAAGAAGCGTTATGACAAACTTTATCAGCTTTCGTTTTAGCTACATCTTTCATCCAACTCATGACAGCGTTTTCGTCTAAGTTGCCTCCAGCACGATGTCGAATAGGCAAATAACCTTGCCAACCGTCAGTAGCTACAGCTATACCAACAATCTGTCCATCTTTCCTAGCCCAACCTGCACCTTTGTTTCTAAGGTTTGGATCCCATGTTTCAAGGTCGATAGCTATTTCTTTAGCTGAAGATAAGTCTGGTAAAAACTCTGGGGGTGTCCAAGAACTATCAGGAGTAAACAACGGTTGTTGTAATGGGTTCTTTTGTTTAAACATATCTTTCTTCCCTTTCTGTTGGGAAGATTTTACCGTATTACCCATTCTTTTGTAAAGCCATTTCTGCCTCGACTAGTAGTAGATAGCGTCTAAGGTCTCTTATATCGTCTATAAGCCCCTCTGGTCTCTTATCTTCGTCTAAAGCTAAGAAGATATCGTAAGTATAGTCGTTTGCTTGGTTTTCTATACGATCCCACTTCCTAGCTAACATCATAAAAGCCCCTATGCCTCCACGCTTTTTCCAGCTATCTCCATAAGACTTTTCTGCTTCGTGTAGACCTGTTACATCTTCGTTAGCTAATTTATTTACTTTTTGAATTATCTTACTTCTAGTTGCTTGATTACTCATTTTACTTTC
>TARA_R100001460_G_scaffold5214_1_pt1 | contig 27540 bp, 38 predicted proteins | sample TARA_R100001460 | Tara Oceans TARA_R100001460 (sample SAMEA2622190) | marine metagenome | biome: marine biome (ENVO:00000447); feature: surface water layer (ENVO:00002042); material: "saline water (ENVO:00002010), including plankton (ENVO:xxxxxxxx)" | depth 5 m | reverse complement strand
GTCACGTTCTACATATGCAGTGCTTGCAGCCCAATCGCCTTTAAAAGTGCCAAGCTCTTGGGTTACAAGTGCATTTCCTGCACTATTAAAAGCAAGAACTTTATTAATCCTATCAGCAGCAAGCGGTAATGTTAATGTGGCGGCAGTGTCAAAGTCAGCAAGTTTAACACCGCGACTAGCCAAATCTTCTAAATCAGCAGTGATAGCAATCATTCTATCAAGTTCAGTATTTAAAGAACCAATGTTAAATGGGCCAGAAGATGGAAAATCTGTTGTTCGATCTAAATCTATATCGCGCGTAATAACAACTGTTGAGCCACCAGTAGCACCTGTTACAGACATAGTAACAGTACCAGTAGAGCCACTACCTCCACTTACTGTATAATGCGTTGTTATTGTTTTAAGCGTTCCGTCAACATATACATTTAAATCATCATTATCAAAAAATTCAAAAGATACAGTAAATGAAGTTTGCGTAGCGCCTTGGGCTACAGCATACGACACACGCGGATTATTATCAGAAAGGTTAATAGTCATATCTTACCCCTTTTTTATCGGCATAGCTAAGAAGAAATAAACTGACAACGCACAATTACTCAAACGTTCTAGCAAAATCGCCTAATGCATTTTTAATTTCATTCATTCTTTGTTTAATAAACACATTCCAAACTAATGGTATTTGTCTAACAAATTGTTCTGTTCCGTCACCATATTCGCCTCTTGCAAAATCTTGCCCTGTTTTTACAAAACCATATGTATAGTCAGCAGGTGCACCAAATATAGATATAACTCCACCAACTGCATCAGGGTCTTCTTGAAATTTTGGTTGGAATGGCAATGGATTTTCAATATCAAATGCCATACCCATTTCAAGAGAACGATAAAACATATCACTGTAGATTGCAGCTAAACCAGAAAAATCAAAAGCTCTAAGAATTTTATCTTCAATATCCATTTCATTCCACGCCCATTCTGGTGTACGGAACTTAACAATGTTGTAACCCAAGAACATAGCAACAGCAAAATGTATTGCAGGATTACGCACTGCACCCTGTGCATAGTTAGTTGTTACCTTGTTCAATGCACCAACAGTGTATGTGTAAAAGGTAAATGGAATAGCAAGCATTGGATGCTCAATCTCAGCATATCCTTTTACTCTTTTACTTTCTTTCATGCCAAGTGTTTTAGCAATATGCATAGGAAGATAAGTTTTTCCTGACATTGCCAATGGTTTATCCGCAGGTGTACCCATGATTATACGATTCATAACACCACTTCTTAATGCTGATCTAAATGCATCTAACGCTTGATCGTCAGTCCACGCATCAGTGTTACCAAGAATAAATCCATTTTTTGTTTTTTCAATTGGTTGACTTGCAATACGTTTTGCCATTGCTTGATCAATATTGTATCGGGCAAGAAATTCTTTTTGGAATTTTGTACCGCCACCATTGCCAACTGCTTCGGCTGCCTCAATAATTGTATGCGTTCTAAACATACCATCCATTGATTTTGCCAATGTTGTCATTTGAGCAAGTAAATTAAATTTATAAAAGCCACTATTTATTCTATCAGTTAAGCCGCTTCGAAATGGATCGCTACTAAGGCTTTCCATAAACTTCATTTGATATGATCCTGCAATTACTTCAAAGCCATCACCTGATTTTTGAAGTTCTTTTCTAGCCATAGTAACAGAATTATCATCAGCTAATGATGCCAATCCTTTTGCTATAACTTTCATTTCATGATCTAAAAATATATTAGAAAAATCGGATACAGCAGCAATCCCTGCACCACCAAGATAAGTCCATTGTGCAGCAGTTTGCATCCATTGAGCTATACGACTTGTTACACTGTCTGGTTTAGTCAAAACTCGCCCAACAATACGGTCATATGAACCTATAAACTCTTTGTTAATGCGATTTATATCTGCTTCGTCTATGCCTTCTTTACGCATATCTCTAGTGTTTTGTGCAATCACATCATCAATAGTTGCAGGAGCGCCATTCTCGGTACGAAACTGTCGAGCAAAGGCATACTTGGGAGCTATCTTTTCATTATAGGCAACAAGCACTTGTTTAAGATCAGTAACCATAAACTCTTGTACTTTGCTGTTAGGAATATCTAATTGTTTATGCAACAAATGTTTTGATCGACCTCTTCCAAAATACGCAAACTGTTCTAAACCATCATCATCAACAAGGTCTAGTATTTCATCTGTTGTTCTTTTTGCTCTGCGAAGGGCAGACGCTCGATCATTATCAAGCATTTTCTTAACATATCGTTTTGTTTTGTCATCCCAACCCCAGATAAAAGGTTGTTCCCTATAATGCGTTGTAAGTATTTCCTCGAATGTTTCACGATTGGCTGCAATCTTGCGTCTATCAAAATATCTTGGAAAATAGTTTTCTCGTAAACCTTTCTCAACAGCACTACCATCAAGGTATGCATTTACATTATCAAGGCGATCCCTCATTTCTGCAATATGACTATCTAATTTTTGTATTGCACTTTTTTGCTTTGGAGTAATTGATAAATCATCAAGAATTGTCATAGCATCATTAATATTTCTAACCATATAAGATGCTTCTAACGCAGTACTTAACTTTGACTTATCGTCAATAAGTTGTTGTTTTCGTGCAATTTGAGCGTCAGTTAAACCTTTGGCTTTTTGAGTTTTATTCATAGTTTCAATAAACTCATCAAGCTTTGTTATTTGTGCTTCTAAATAATTTTGGTTTGATTTAATAATATCATCGAAAACATTTTCCATAGAACCAATGCGGCCTTCAATGTTAGCTTGTCGCTTTACTAAAGTGCCAGTGCCGCCAAGCAAACCAACGTCATTAAGCATCTTGTCCCATTCATCGAAGTAAGAACGTAATACTTCAACGGCTCTGCTTTCCGCATCGGTTTGAGGTGTTTTGTTATTTATATAAAGATCAGTTACATGCTGCCCAAAGTCTTGGAATGTTAAACTTTCTTTACCTCTCATTTTTTTAATATGCTCAATTGTATCACTAATCTGCATATCAACTACATTGTAGTTACCACTCGGAGATACTTCACCCCAAATTTCGTGAATCTCATTGTAAACAGAACCCCATTTACCAGAAAGCTCTCCTGCTTCTTGATGAACAGATTTACCAAAAGACTTACTTAACTGGTTTAGTTTAAACATAACGCCACCGTCATTAACTAAACGCATAAATCTTAGCTTAACATCTTTTGTCGCTTTGCTGCTTACACCCATTACAGCTTTTACAGGCGTAGGTAGTGCACGATAAAAGATTGAATTAGTAAACCATTCACCTGTCATAAGAAGGTCTTCGTCATTTACCTCAGGTAAAGCATCAGCCATCTTTACTTCACTTGGTTTTTTTGGCATGGCATCAATGCCATCAGCAAGTTCACGTAAATTATTTATTGATGCAGAATAGGAATCAGCAACTGATTTTGCTTGTGGTTTGCTAATTTTTCTATCAACTAATCTACCAGTACCATAACCAAGAACACTTGCTATGCCTTGAGCAGTTGTTTGACTAATAAGAGCAGTAAGCACAGCTTGATCTGCTTCAGTTTGTCCTTCAAGATTATTAGCTAAATTAAGAATATTAGATGTGCCTTCGAAAAATGCAGCTTCAGCATTAGCAATTCTAAAACCTTTTTTAGCAAGTGACTCATATTGTCGAGCTTTTGTAGCTCCAATAATACTTTTGTTTAAAGCAGTTCTTGTGCCTTTTCTAGCAGCAGCAATAATTCCACCAGTTGTAATAAGTTCTCCTATAAATATAGGATCAGAAGCAATAGTTTTTACAAATCCTGCTTTTTCAAAAATTTCTTGATTACGAGTTTCTTGAAGAACTAATTGACGTACACGTTCTGCTGAACTTTCATTCAATCCATATGTTGATATTCTACGACCTTCAGGACTTTTTGGGTCAATACCATGATCAATTAAATACTGAACTACATTAAAACCTAAGTCACGCTCTGGTAATCCTTGTGCCTCTGCTATCGTACCGCTTATTGGTGCAGAAAAATATTCCTGCATATTAGCAACAAAAGTTTCACCATAAGTAGGTGTTGTTCTAACAATCTTTGGGGTTTTTCTTGGAAAAGATTCAAGTTGAGGAAGCTCTAGAATAGGATCACTCATTTACATACTCCAAAAATTCATCAACATGCTCTGGCAAAATTGCACCAACTTTTACTAATCGATCAAACTCTGCACGATTATCATTTATTCGCTCTGGAAACCTTGAGAATACAAGAGCACGCTCTGCATCAATAGTAGTTTGTGATGGCCCATAAGTTACTTCTGGATCAACAAGCCCAAGCATTTCCCCAAAGGCATCCATCCAACTAGTATTACCATACTGCGCTCCATTAGGATCATTTTGTAATGCTGATCTGTAAAACGTATGGTAAGTTTCTGTAAAAGTATGAGCATCTTCTTTTGTTTTAAAATCAAATGCATCTAAGTTTAATGGTGCGCCATCTCTACCGTACTGTTGCTGTAAACCCATATCTGTTTTTACATACAAAAAATAAATGGCAGGGGCGGTTGGAGATTCTTTTAGTTTTAATTCAAGCTTTGGGAGAAAAGACCTACCATCTATTTCTGCATACATAGGACGATCTTTTATAGTAGATGTAGGCGCAAACTTCATACCTGTTAAAAATGCGCCAACTTCTGCTGCTGTTCGAGCAGTTGTAAGCTCTTTAAATAATCTAACTTGTTCTTCTTTTGGTAGTCTTTCGTAAAGCATTTGAAATGCAGCATTATCCATATTACGCATTTCTTCAGCATTAAGATATTTGGTTCTTGCACCAACAACTTTATCTTCATTTATACGATTGCCAACCACCATGTTATCAGTACCAAAGGTTACATCAATCCATGAGTCCATTGCATTTTTTAAATCTTTAGAAGAGGTTACATCAAAACCAAATGCTAATGCTGCTTCCTGCAATCTTTGTCGTGTAATAGCATCAGCGCCAGAATATGTATCGTTTATCCAAACATCCAACTTTTTATCAATAACTGCTTCAATTGATTTGCGTATATCCCCGCCAAGTTGTTGAGCATTAGAAACTATTTGTGGTAATGCTTCCGCAGGTGTTCGAGCTCTTCCTGCTTCATACATTAAAATAGAAGCACCCAAACGAGCTATGGTTTTTTCATTAAGTTGCACTGTACCTTGCTGATTCCAGATATTTAACTCATCCCCAAATCTTGCAGCACCAGAGCCTAATTGAAATATCTTAAATACATTTTCATTATTTACAGCACCCATCATTGCAGCGCGATTTAAGTAATCTTTTATTGCAGGAACAACAACACCTTTGCTAAAATCACTAGCAATCTGATTGCCTATATCTGTTAGTTTACCACGTTCATTTCTAAGCTCAATTTGATCAAAATCTAAAGCTTGCCCTTCTTGCAGATTAGCTAACTTTCTATAAACTTCATTTTCATAAACTTTAATATCATCTAAATCTGCAACATTGCCTTTTCTTTTAACATTATCAATGCTTGTTTTGCGGTCTAATTCATCCTTAAAAGTATTGTACAATTTAGAATTTAAATCTTTTATTTCATTTATCTGTGTACGTACTTCTGATTTTGCAGCAAATGGTTTTCTTGCTTCATTTAATAACTGAGCAATTTTATATTCTGCACCTTCTTTTGGTAATGAGTTAATTTCTTCTTGAGACATAGATAGCAAAACAGCAAATCTATTTGGTTCTATACCATTATTATTTGTAAGTTGACGTATATTTTCATGAACAAGATTTACTACAGAACGAGCATAAGAAGTTTCTAAATTAGATTCTAACTCATAATAAAGTTTTTCATTCTTTTCAAAAACTAATTTTTTGACAGAAGATTTAGCCTTATTAAGTTGATCAATAGTAATTACATCACCATTATCAGCAATATCTTCTAAGTTTTCTCTTATTAATCTTGCATCACTTTCTTTTGATAACTTAACATTTCCTTTATCTTCTTCTTCAAATTTAGAAAACAAACTGTCTGCTTGGGATAACCACCCATTTATTTTATCATCACTGTGATTATGTACATTAAGCTCTGCAGCTTTTTTTATTTGGTATCGTATTACCGCAGCTTGCGGAAAACCTTTAGCATTTCGCAATTGATCAAGGATTTTTACAAATTGTTGAGCATTTGCTTTTCTTGCTTTAGTTTCATTTGCTTTATTTACCTTACCAGAAATAGAAGCTTGTAATTTTTTAAAATCTTTTTGAACAGAAAAACTTATATCTCCAATAAAATCACTTTCAATTAATTCAAGATATAATTTATCTGCAACATCTGTATTCCCAGAATCCAGAGCAGCTTCAATCTGTGCATTTAAATCAACAAACTGAAGATCAGCGCCCTGAGAAAGCTCAAGCTTTTTATCGTTTTCAGCTTTTAGTTCAGCCTCAAACTCTAATTCAATAACTGTTGCTTGAGGATCAAGCATTGCTTTTGTTTGCTTTAATATCGTTTGCCGTTCTTCAAATGAAAAATTTAAAATTAAATTTTCAACATCCTTTTTTATTTTATTAGATGGTAATTTATTTATTAACTTTGATGTTTCATCATCTTGGGATAAAGCAGCTTCTAAATTATTTAAAAAAATTTTATTATCTAAAGGAAAACGTTTTAAAGTATTTACCAAATTATCTTTAAATGTACTCGAAACTTTATTCAAAACCATATCAGAAATTTTTTCTTTGGCCGTATCTGGTGCTTCATCAATAAGATTACGTCCTGCATCTACAGCTAGACCAACCTCAACAAAAATATTGGCTTCAAAACTTTCCAATGATTGAATTGTCTTAGGCAAAGAAAGATATTCGTTTTCAAATTCTGATTGGATATTTGCTAATGCATCAATATTTGATTGAAAAGAAGATTGTAAATCAGCAAGTTTATCAGGTGCTAAATTATGTATAGTTTTTAAAGTTTCTCTTAAACGAACATCTTCAACTTGAGGAAGCAAAGCTCTATTTATAAACGCTGCTTCTACTATTGCTTTTTGAGATTCGGATAAATTTTTAGCAGAGTTAGAAAGTAAATTAGTAAATGCAGCAGCTTTACCATAATCAGCAACTTTTAGATTTTTTTCAAACTGAATACGATCTTGAGTTAAAGCATATTCTTGTTGAGCAGCAGAAATAACAGCTTGTGCTTTTTCTCCTAAATTAATAATAGCTTCGGGTGTAACTGCAAAAGCAACGGAATTATTGTATGCCTCAACTGCTTTAAATCTATTATATTTTGCATCATTTTCAGCATCTGCTTTTGCTTTTTTTGCGGATGCTATTTGTAATTTGCCTTGAGTTTCAAGCATAACAGATTGACCAGTATTAGAAATAAACTCGTTAAATCTACCACCAGAAGCTTTATCCATTGCCGCAAGATAAGAACTCATTTGGTCAGTATACTCATTTATTTTAAATGGGTATTTTATAGCAAATTCATTAGATTTATTCTGAATTTCTTCAGCCATAGATTCATTAAATCTACGTTCAATAACTGTTTGATATGCTGATGCAGCAATAGTACCAAAGTTTTCTGGAACTTTTAAAGCTTTTGGATTACCCTCGGCATCAAACTCAATTAAGTTTTGACGATTAATTTCTTTTGCAGCATTAGTACCACGTCTTTCAGCTTCTGCTTGAAGTTGAGGTAGTGCACTCCTTACAAGGTTTTGACCTGCTTGAGCCATACTTTGATACGCTCTTGCTGCACCAGTATCTGTATTAATTACTCCGATTCGTTTTATGCCTACCTGTCTTTGTTGTCTTACAATAGCCATGATGAATCCTATTTAATTGCCATATATTGAAATGCAGCCGAACCAACAGTTCCTAAAGCATTAAAGAATGATGCCTTACGTGCATTTTTACCTCGTTCTATTTCTATTGAGCTTGCAAGCGTTGCTTGCCCACTTTGCAAAGTTTTCATGCCTGAGATTGTAGAAACATCTTTAAGCAAAATTTTTCTTTGACTTGCTCTAAATGCTTCTTGCGCACTTTCCATACCACCTAGAAACATGGCATTTGATTCTGCCATTGCATAATTATAGCTTGCAAAACGATTTGCCATTTGCTCATCAGCTTGCGCTTCACCAAGAATCTTTTCAATTTGCATTTGTTTTGCTTGGCGCTGTGCATCTTGCTCTGCAGCTTTACCAGCTTTTCTTTGACCGATAAACGAAGAAGCAGTTCCAACCGCAGCTAAAAAAAGAGGAAGACCCATTAGAATATTAACTCCGCTACTAACCCATTGACTTGCAAATCAAGAGGTGCATTTTGTGTAATTGTTATTTGAGGATCACGATTATACCCAAGCAATCTAAATTCTTTTTTGCCAGTAAACGCAGACTGTTGCAAAGACAAATCGTCAGTAACATTTCTTATTACAAGAGCCGTTCCATTTACACTACATGACAGGGTGCTATTCAAATCAACAATAACACTCCCTAAACCTCTTGGTATACCAGTTATAGGACCATTACCTAAAGAAGCATCAATAGGATTTGTCTTTAACTCAATATCAAACTTATATCCTATCTCAACACTTGTTAGTGTATTGTCTACTGCAGAAACATTAATGTTTCCACTTGCTACTGTAAATTGACCCACATAATTATTTCCGTCAATAACATGCAAAACTGCACCATTATTAAAATCACCAGATACATCAAACACACCTGCAGTTCCACTGTAAGTTTTTGCCATGTCAGTATTAAAAGAATTATTAAATTCACATAAAACTATCTTTGTTGTCCCATCACCTAAATCATACTCAACATTAGCAAAGACACGATCATCAATAGTTATTGTAGAATGAAACTTTCCATTTGTAGTAAACTCAACCCAACCTGCTCTTTGTTCCGCTCTATTAGAATTAAATACTGCAATCGTTCCGTCATTGTTTAATATAAATACATAACTTTCAGATCGTGATAGCGCACCATATAATGTATTCATTTCAATTGGTGTTTTAATTAAATGTGAAGAAACAGTTGAAATAGGCGTGGAAACATACGCTGCTTCTGCATCACTAAAGATATATTCTCTTACAATAGCACCACCTTTTTGAACAAACAATGTTGCACCATCAATAGCTTGAGGACGTTGAAAACCTGATCCATATGGAGTTTGTCTTTTTAGATTTGCTGTTAGTGGTGTAATAGGTCTGTTTTGAAATGCAGGTACAAAAAACTCTGCTGATGCAGAAAATACTTGTAAGTCACGATTAGAAACTAAATGCCTTATTTGTTGTATTTCACCAACAGATGCAGTGATATGTATAGCCTGATCATCTAGTGCTTCACCTAAATCAAAGTTATAAAAATGTCCAGATTTGCTAAACCATATTGAGTCGGGTTGTGCTAAAGAACCGCCAAACACTAATCTATTTTCATGAAAAGTAACAGCAGCAGGATAACCCCGAAAGGCTGAATATGATTGTTCATCCCATGCTGTAGTCGGTGCATGGGTTGTTAGTGTAGGTGTTCCTCCACCACTTTCCGATGCATTTGCTGAACCACCTGCAGTAAAAGTAAATGTATCATCATCAATTACTTTTGTAACTGTTCTACTGCCATTAAGATTGCTTACAGAAATACTACCTACGCTATCAGAAATAGCCATAGTAAATGCATCACCTTCTGACATACCATGATTAACAAAGGTTACCTCTACTTTATTTGATCCGTTATCTGTTTTTAATGAATTAGGTAATAAAGTTATTGTAAGCTCATCAAGAATATCACCAGTTGCTACAGTAGAGCTTTGTATATCTGTAATTTCTATTTCATTTTTATTGTATCGAACAGTTGATCCTATTTGTGGAGGCTGTTGGACCTTGTTTATTTTTCCTGTTTTTGTACCATCTCCAACACCCGTTGCTTTAAATACCTGCCCAACTGCATTTGAATGAGCGCCTACAGTAGTAAAGTCAGAAGTTCCTATAGTTTTTACAATGTACCAGTTATTAACAACCATAGAACCATCTGCAACATCTTCTGTAACAAGAGTACCAGTATTCCAATAAGCAGAACTTGTAGTAAGTGTAACTCCATTGCCACTAGAAGCTGATGGATCAAGAGTTATTCCTGCAGTTTGAAAAGAAAAATAAGGTTGATAAATCTTTGTTGCTGAAGAGTTTTGATCAAACAAAAACGACTCAACTTGAAATGTTGTTAAACCAGTTCGAACTAATTGTTGTGTCGAAAACGTTTGATGCGCAATAAACATAACATCACCTGCTTGAGCATAAGTATATTCGTGAAGATATACATCATCAAAAAGTAATGTAGCTGAATTTATATCTTGAGTTATTGTTTGTATTAAAGAAACAACGCCTGTTGTTGGGCTTATTTGAAATATACGTATTTTTTGATGCTCTAATGAAATAATATATTGTTCATCATCAGAGAATATAAAAGGCAGCAGCCTACTCTGTTGTCTTTTAGCAGTGTCAACAGTTATATCAAACTGATATATGTTTTCTAAACCTGAACGTTTAACAACGCCACCTTCTGATCGTAGAAAAAAGTTTGTTACTTTTTGAGCAGATTGATTATAAATCTGTGTGTCAGTTCTTGAGTATAACGATGGGCTAACTTCACCAAAGCGAAAGTTTGTAAACGGAACTCTTACTTTCTGCATTATGTTCGCCTATTAGCTATAAACCTATTCGTTGTAAGTTTACGAGTAGTTTGTTGTTGGCTATCAAGTGATCGCGCTTTTATCATAGCTTGAGAAGCTTGTTGACTCATAAGCTGTGCTAATGCTTGATCTCTTGCAAGACCCGCAGCAAATACAACAGCTAGTTCATATTCTACTGCAACTGTAAAATATGAAGGCCAATCCTGTTCACTTGCTCTATATGTAAAATCTAATACTAATTCATCTGTTGATGCTGAGTTAGAATAAATCTTATCACCATAAGTTTGATATTCGATTGGATAGTCATTAACTGTCACCGCATGTGACATTAGCCAACCACTAGGAATTTGATATGCAGCATCAAATCTTCCTGTTGGGACATCCGTTAATCTGTTTAATACCGCTTGGTTAGTAGCAAATCTCCACCTGCAATTAACAAGTGCAGCCCTAGCAATATCTTCATACATATTTGAGGCAATCAATGCTTCATTATTACCATCATCAAATGAAGTAATTGGATCAGCCCCTATGAGAATTAAAGCTCTACTGCAAACATCTATTTCTGATCTTGCGGGTGTACTCGAAACTGCCATATAAAATCCTCAAAAAAAGGGTGGGGCCGAAGCCCCATCCAATTAATCGCTATCAGTTGCTGTAACTGTTAGCCCATCTACAACGTCAACTGCAGATGCAGTTACACTATTTGCATATGTAATTGTTACAGCTGGTGTACCACCTGTTGATGTTACTGCAATAATAACATCATTGCCGTTAAACATATTTGCTGAGTCACTAAAATAACCCGCAGTGTTTACTGTCGCAATAGTATCAGTAGTTGTGTAATGCCACAATGTAACACCAGAACCACCCGCTAAACGAGTTAGACTTGTTGCACTATAAGCCATGATCTACACTCCTTAGTTATTATCTAGCAGTTCGTATACACCGTTGTCATCAATAACAACTGAACCCATTGACATCATTGATGTTGTTAGGTGTGATACTTTTTCTGCTACATAGTTGACTTCAGTTTGAACATCAGAGTTCACACCAATACCTACCGCACGCATATGGTAACAAAAGTTTTTGCCACCTGATACAGCAGACGTTGAAAAAATCTTAAAACCTAAAAACTCTTTCATTGTCATACCACCTGCAAACGGTAGATTTTGTGGCCCAACAAAGTCTGATGATGCAAACTCATTAATGTTGAACAAATCTGCAAAACCTGCAGGAGACATTGCTATATAGCGTTGCCCATCTTCGGGAATGTTAGCTGACCCAAAGGTTTCAAATGCAGATAACAAATCTGCTTTTTCAACGGCAGACGATGTATCGTGTAACTGAGTTGAGTTAGCACCCGCATCTAATGCGGTAGTAATAATCTCATCAGTCTTACGACCCAAAGCAGCAGCAGCAGATTCAGCAACAGCCTGACGTTCATTAATGTTTGTCTTAATTTCGTCAAGTTTGTCGATATACTCAGCCGCATAGTAATCAGCCATTGTTACTTCCACATTAGTATGTGTTAGCTCCATTGGAGTTACATTACCGTTTCGTGATTTTGTTGACGCTGTTCCAGTACCAATTTTCTGGAATCGCGCAACATTACCTGACACATTCGTAGAACGAATAGTGTTTCGCAATTTAGAACCCATGCGCTGATAAGCAAGATGCACATCGGTTTCAAACTGCTTGATAAAGGCTTGATCTATTGTATTAGCCATTTTTACAGTTCCTTTATTAAGTTACGAGCATCTCGGGTATCCGCTCCGCATCATCAACAAAGGTATCCTTTCGGGCTTCTCAGTGCATTACGGGCCTTGATGTTTCATGTGAAACATAATTTTTTACAGAATTGCAACGCACAAATTCAACATACGTAATATTTTTATGCTCTGACATACCAACTGCTTTAAATCCTAACCATGCTGCCCATTGTAACATGTCACCATATTTTGCTGAAATAGTCATAGTTAACATTGGATGCATTTGATCAAAAAAATTAACAAGTGATTTTGAGCCTCGAACTAATCCTTTATAGTTATTTTTTAAATTCGTAGTAAATAACGCAAACATTTGTGGTGTTTCATCATCATGAACTAAGCCGCAAACTAAAAGAATTACCCCTCTCTTATCTTTAACAATATAAGCTTCACTTGTATCAACAACATTTTGCAAAGCTTCAGTAATGCTTTTATAACCTAAATTGTAAAGTTCTATAAGAGTTTCATGATGAATTACTTTAAGAAACTCTTGTATATGATGTTCACGAAAGGGCGTCATATAAAACGCCCCTTGTGATAATATTTTAATTTCTTCCTGCATAAAGCCGTTTCCAACCCTCATCAATCATCTTTACATAGTTTTGATCTCTTTGATTGTGGCTGCTATATTTTGGGTCTTTCATCATTTCAGTAAGTTCTACCTCACTTAGATTAGAAGCAATATTAGCTTGCTCGGAAACACTTGGGTCTTGCATTTGAGACATAATAGCTTCAAGCGCAATAATTCCATCTGCACCCTCACACATTCGTTCAATAGCAGGAAGCGCGTCTTCGGGAAAAAACTTGTTAGCAAATAATGATGCGGCTTCTATTCTAGCCTCTGCATTATCACCAAGAAGTTTTGCTTGTGCTTCAAGGTTAGGCTCTGGACCCATTCCATTCATATACATTTCAAGTCCTTTTTGAAACTCTTCATGTGTATATCCATTCTTGTGGCAATGTTCTGCCCATTCTTGCAACATTGAGTTATCAGCCGCTTCTTCTGGATCAACAAAGTCAGGCAACTCATAACTACCTGCATCTTCTGGTACACCTTCTGATGCTTGTTGTTGCAACTCCTCCATTACCCGATTACGAACATCTTCTTCTTTTTCACCAAGTTTGGAAGATAATGCTGAGTATGCTTTGCTTAAATCTTCTGGTGTATTAAATTTTTCTGGCAACCACTCAGGTCGATCATCAATTGTTTCACTAACTGGTGTTTCAGTAACTGGGGCTTCTACTGTTTCAGCTTCTTGTTCCATCTTTTTTTACCTTATGCACATGATTAATTCTATTTTCTATCAATCCAACAATGTATCTCTGGCCTTCCATGTGACGCAATTCTTCTGTCGTAACATTTGGGCCATTAACCATTTCAATAGTGATTGACCTTAGATAACGCAATACTGCTTGACCTGTTATAGAATTAAACAGTGTTGCTATATTTTCACTAATCTCACGATCTTTTTCTTGTGGACGGTTAATACCATCAATACCCACATTAATTTTTTGACTCAAGCATTACTCCATTGGTTGTTGTGCTTGTGTCTCAACTTGCTGCATTTGCTGCATTAATGCAACTATTTCTTTTCTTTCCTCTTCATCACGAATCAAAGAGTCGGGAACCCCAAACTTTTTAGCAAGATATGCAGCAGTCATTTCAGAGTTAATTAATATTTGCATTGCTTCTGGACCAAAAGCAGACTGAGCCAGTTCTAGAAATCGAGATACAGAAGAAATATCTTGATTAGCCTGTGCCTGTGCTAACGGAGAAACAGATTTAATTTTGACTTCACGACCATTAATTGTTGGTACTTCAATGCGCCCTTGTTTTTTAAGAATGTAAATTACACGTTGCAATACTGGTTGAACTAATTCAATCTGTAATCTGCCAAAGGCTGACCCAATACGTCTGGAAAGATCAGCCATTCTTTCTGCAACCTCTGTTGCTGAAGCAGGTGTTCTATTTGGGTCCCCTAGCATTTCACTATAAAGATTTTTCTTAATAGCTGTTTGAGCACGATCAATTTGCAATTGAGCAACATCAAAGCGACCTGCGGCTTGTATAGGCTGCAAACCTGCTGATCCCATAGCTTTTGGTATTATAGTTCCGGGAACTAAATTTATTGTATCAACATTTACAACACCATCATCTTCCATTTGATAAATGCCAGAGATTGCCATTTGAGCATTTTCAAGAATCATTTCAACAGTAAGGTTTACTGTTTTAATATCAGACAATGCATTAAATAATGGTCCTCGACCATATACTTCACCTGCACACTTAGACCATCTAAAACAAATAAAAGGGTTTGAACCTACGCCTTTCATTTCACGTTTCATTAAAACAGATTTAGTTGTCATACAAATGGCATAATGAATAAATGCTTCTTCATTTAACTGACTATAATCACGGCAAACAACCTCAAGAACAGTAGTTGTTTGATCTCCTTGGTTAGACATTAACCCAATAATTTGTTCATTAAATGTGCCTTTAGGGTATAAAATTTGCAACTGATCATATCTTATATTTTTACGCTCACGAAACACATGATCAATTCTATCATCAGGTCCAGTATCTAAAATTACATGAGGCAAAGGAATTGCTGAAAATCTAATAGGGTTTACAGAGTCGCCTTCTTCGCAAACTAAAACACCAGTACCAACGGCTAAATCCATAAAGGATTCGTGAACTTCTTGAGAAAAATTAGAGTTCTGAAGAACCTCAAATACATAATCGGTTACTTCATCAAGGTCATTGTTTACTGAATCTCTTTCTGTTTTAGGAACTTCAGAGCCAGCAGTTAAATCAGCCCACCTTGCAAAGTTAGGAACTAAACCAGACTGAAGCCGACTTGCAAACTCTTGAACAGCAACAACAGCAGTAGAATCAAAAATTTTATCATCACGTCTTTGCCCAGATACTTCATAATAAAATGATTCCCTTTGAGGTAAAGCATATTCATAACACTCTTCAAAAACATCAACAAAATTTGTACGTTTTGACTTTGACCGTTCATAACGACTAAGATAATTTTTTGCAATTGGATCAGTTATCATTATGTAAACCTGCTATAAAAACCCATGCCACCTGCTACAGAAGATAATAAACTTCTACGACCACGACCCGCTCGTCTTGTTCTTCTACGTTTTGCAGCATCAGATGGTTCATCACTCATTGTTTTTAAAAGAGAACGCTCTCTTTCTTTCTGACGAATTTCTTGTCTGCGTTGACGTTCAGCAATCTGCGCTTCATTTGCTTTGCGCTGACGCTCTGTTTCTAATTGTTTTTGACGTTCTTTTTCTAAATCTTTTTCTGCTTGTACCTTTGCTAATGAAGCATCAACAAACATTTCTTTTTGTTGTTCGTCAATTGACTTTGCAGGTTTTTCGGCCTGTTCTTCTATTTCAGAAATACGTTTTTTATCTTCTTGTATTTCTTCAGAAAGAGTTGGAGCTTTATCAACAACAGTTGCTGCTTCACTTGTTGGCTTTGTTTCTTCAACTTTTGGTTCTTCAGCTTTAGGCTCTTCAACAGGAGCAGCCTTTTTCCTTTTTCTGAAACACATAATAATCTCCTAAGTTATTTTCCCAAAAGCAGAGAAAAGAAAAAAATGCAACGCACAATTTACATTCTAGCCCACAAACCTTGTCTTTTTTGTTTTGTGTTCTGTTTTTTAAATACATCAAAGTTACGACTTGCTACAATAGTACGCGCAGGTTTTTGACTATTTAACAACGCTCTTCCTTCACCTGCGCCTAACATCATGTACTGTAGAGCATCATGAATATGAGAATACATATTTTTATCAGGTTTATCTGCGTATCGTTCACCACTAACTTCCATACGTTTATATTGATAACCACCTTCGAAACCTTTTATCAACTGTTGACACCGCCTATCAATTAAAAACGCAGGCTTGCCTTCAACCATCTTTCCAAGTTGGGAGGAAACGGATTCAAGTCGAAGATCAACGGAGTTACTCGGAGCAGGGTAAGCCCGTAAGCCCGCGCCACGCAGAATATGAAAAGGTGTAGATTCATCAGTCTGCGCTCTAAAGTCGCCAGAAGGGTCGCCATAAATATATACATCAGAACATTGAGAAAATCGGGTAGATATTTCCTCACGAAGAACTTCTGCAAAACGTACGATTCCCATATCAAAAGCTACAACTTCTGACTGAACTAACCAACGCCCTCGAATTTTTTGACCTAATGTTGCTGCTGGCGTTAATCCAAAATCTAAGCCAATATACAATGGAGCATTAGCTGCTACTGCAATTTCTTCTTTAGAAATATGAACATCAGATGCAAACATGGGATAAATAGGTTTTCCATCTTGGATTGTTCCAAGCCTGTTCATAACATAGACATCGATCCAACTTTTTGTTTTACCGCGTAACAAATTATAATAATAATTCTGCATCATATGCTTTTTGTTTTCAGCAGTTTTATTTGATTCGTAGTCTTTTACTTCTCCATCTTCATCACGTACTTCTAACATAGCAGGTGGTTGCGTAAAAAATTGCCAATTGTCAGGTTTAACTAACATGTTAGCTTGTTCTCTAGGAATATGGTCTGGCACTGGAACTTCACCAGACATTATAGGCCACCAGTGATCTTCTTCTGGCGCGTTAGTATCTGCAATAACCCCTGTCCAACTTGGACCCCCATCTTTCATACTTGGGAAACGACCAACACGCATAGTACATGCATCGATAATACTCTTTGGTATCTCCCTTGCCTCGTTTATCCAGATGCCTGTTAACTCAAGGGACAATAATTTTTTAACATCTTCTGGACGATCAAGGGCAAGGAAGATTACTTCAAGATCGATGTCACCCTTTTTAATATTGTGAGTGTAGGGGACTGACCATGTGAACTTTCCCCAGTTGGACTCTGGGAACCAGTCAAGCCATGTTTTAATAGTTGTAGTTCGTAACTGTGGGTTTGTGTTTCGGATAATAGCCCATCTAGACTTTCTAAGGCCGTCTGGCCCTTTCTTTTGTTGTAACGCTCTACGAAATACCTCGACACAACAGCCAACACTTTTGCCACTACCAACTGGCCCCCTTATCCCACGAAAAAAAGTATTATCCTTCATAAAGGATTTTAGCACTTCACCGTCAGGCTTGTACTTAAAATCAATCATCTTAGACCTTTATCTACCAATACCTTCATAGATTTTTCCACAACCTCAGGTCCATACCAATCAATAATCTGATCAACCATTGCATTAGTAACAAAAGATGAACCATGCTTTTCTGGAAAATATTTAAAATGTATTTTTCTAACAGCTTCTCTCAAAGCATTTAAATCTTCTTGCTTTAGCGCATTAACAAAACTCACTGTTCCCAAGCCTCGTTTATATCTGGTGTAGAAGGATCATCAGCCTTTAGCCTACCCTTAGAATCCCTAGCACGTTTCTTTTTCTTAGGCTTTTCAAGTATTTTGCTTAAAGGTTGACCTACAACCCATACAAGTCTTCGAGACTCAGAAGTTCTTGTCTTGCCTGTGTATGTAGTTCCAGCAAGCTCATGAGTTTCTCCATCATAATCTTCACCAGAATTTGCTATTATCCATCCCATTGTTATGTCCTATGGTCTACTTTTTTCAAATTCTTTTATTTTATTTAAATGATTAAGCAATGTAGTTCTTTGCTTAACAAGATCAGAAGAAGATGGTTTTCCTTTTAATTTAGCAATACCTCTTCTTAATAAAATTTTTGCATCAGAAAACATAGAAGTCGAATCGGGCTGTCTTTTCTTTTGTTGCGCTTTTGAAAGATTAGGGTCAGGCTTAAACTTATATTGCAAAACTTCACTGCTTGTAAGTTTCATATTTGATAAGTCTTGATTTATTTGCTTTATCAAACTTTGTGCTTTTCTTTTAAACGGTGCTGTCTCTTTACTCATGATCTGTATCTCCTTACTTTCCTAGCAATCTTTTTCGGTTGAGCCACAAACTGCCTACCCTTTGCCTTACCCTCTCGTTTGGCTCTGGTTGTAGCGCGATACTCAGCATCACTAAGAGCAGCAATAGCCTTGCTAGGAAGGTAGCGTTCACCAGTTTCACTAGACTTCTTACCAGATTTAGTTCTCCATTTCTGCTTGCCCCAGTTAAGCAAAGAACGCTGCGGTGCTCTCACGATCTGTATCCTCCACCGCGTTTCTTATATTCTTTGGCTAATAACTGCGCCTTTCGAGCCGACCACTGCCCTGCCGCAGTACCATGAGTAGCCTTTGCTTTTATCCTACGAAATAAACTAGCACGCATCTTAGGCTTAGTATAATTACCTGCTGCATTAACCGCCATTATGTACCAACTTTTTTCTTAGCTAATTTATGAGCTTCACCAAAAGTAGAGCCTTTTAACATTGCAGTTCTCATTACCTTCATATGCTTAGAAGTATGATGTTCACTATGACGCTTCATAGTTTGCTCCTGACGTTTAGTCAGTTTAAGTAAACTCTTTTTCTTCTTAGCCATTTTAATAAGAACTACCAGACTTAGCTTTCACTATCTTTCTTTTCAAAGAAGATGGTAACGTTTTCTGCTTTGACGAAAGTAACGTCTTTTTCTTTTTCTTAGGTCTTCCAACCTTATCACCGTATGTTCCTTTACCCATTGGCATCATGCTGTCCTTTTCTTCTTAGCTTTGTTTCTTCTGCTTATTGCTCTTGCTTTCGCCCTTGCGTCTACTTTGCTGCTTGCTCCCCACGCCCTTAGACTTAGAAGTAACCGTGTTGGCTTTCCCTTCTCGTCCTTTTCTGGACCCTTTGCGTTGCCCATCCTTGCTAGAAAGCTTGCTCTTCTTGGATTGTCCCCCGACTTTACTGGGGGCTTTAGATTTGACCCCTGCGCTTTTGCGCTGCGCCGACCCTCCTCGTTTAAACCACCTTCGGGATTCTGACCCGCTTTCCTCTGCCATGAAGGAGTCTTGAACCTTGCCATACCAAAATCTCTTTAGCCAATTAAACATATATCGACCCCTACACTAAAAAAATATTTTTAACCACGCACAAATTGTTTTTAAGAAAAATGAGAGTGGTAGACTACTAGCAACATAATGTATTGCAGTTTTTGCCCCCCCGTACTAACCCAGATCAATGCTGACCTTGATGTCCCCAGCAACTTGTACCTGAGATCGATCTATTGGTTTGAACCCTGCTCTATCAAGAATGTCTTTGCTCGCCTCTAGCTGTACATGCTCAGACCGAGCACCAGTGGCAAGCTTCAATACCTTCGCAGCTGCAACCGTAGCGTTCATACCTAACTGCTCCCCAACACGTTGCATCATATACTGTTGCACATGTGGTTGAGCTAAAGCCTTGGATGCGCTTACCCTTCCTGATTCACCTATAGCATACCCTGCTTGTTCTGCTGCGGCTCTTACTGAACACCCAGTTGCTACAAGCGTATCCACCAGAGCTAGTTGTTTAGGCGTTAGTTTTCTACTTTCTATGTTCATTATAGACCCGAGTTACATGTACCTTTATAAACATGGAGTAAAGTGCTTTCCGTCTGGATAACCCCCCCTATGATCCCCCCCAACATGCTCGTTTTGTCAACAGTGTGTCAAGTCATTACCGTACGTCATTACACAAGTTACGTGGCGTCACTCATACCTTGAGCATGTTGACAGGGGGTGGGCCATTTCGCGCGTTTATTGTGCTTCGCTCTCTTTTTTGCGCGAAACCGCGCTACTCATGAATCGAGCCACAAGGGTGTCTCGACCCGAAGGGTGAGTATCGACTTGTCCTGAGGTCTTTAGCGCAAGACCTCATACTCCAAACTTATGAAGGAATGAGTTTGCTTGAGGCAAACGAGTATACCACCCCCCTTGAGGGGGGTATTTGACCTGTTCGGGAGTAGCAGGTCAATGGCGTTGTGAAGCAACGGCAAGTGTCCAACAAGTACAATGACGGCTTTCATACACTTTAGCGTTCCGAGCGCCATAACGCTCGGGTTTGAATGAACCTTCCGTAATTGTTCTTGATGGTCACCGCCATAGTTTATTGCTATTGCAGTTTACTTGAGCGCAGCCTTGCTGCGCGTATGGCTCTTGCTCGACGCTTCTGGACGCAATTGTCCTGCCACTCCCTCGGCAGGTTCAAATTAATTTAGATAATGGCTAATATAGGAGATACAAAATGGCAAATTCTAAAGTTGATACTAAAGCTCTTGACGAAGTTAATGGCGTTGAGGCAACAATAACATCCGATAACGTAGGTGGCACAGCTATATTTGATATGGCAACCGAAGCAGTAGAGCTTTTGGTAACTGCATTTGGAACAAATGACAGGACAGCAAAGGCTCTTGCTCGACAGTTATGTTCAGCTACCTACTTTCTGCTTAATGGCTCGGATAATTATAACGGCATTCGTTTTTATGTAATGCAAGAGCAGACGAAAGTTATTGAGGCTGAAGACGCAGTTGAGAAACACGTAGCGAACGCGGGAGCTATTCTTGACGCGGCAGCCGAACGCCTCGAAGTCAGACAGACTGAAGAGGCAGACATGCAAGCCTTACACAATATTTGTTGTGAGGTCTTCAAGACTGAAACAGGCGAAGCTTGGCAGCCTTATTCCGCAGGAAGAAAGGCAGTCAAGAAACCGATAAGCAGAGCTGAACGCTTAGCGAATAAAGGTATTAAGATAGTCAAATAGACTACCGACACCTTTAAAAAAAAGGAGGGAGGCTGAAAAGCCTCCCAAAAAATTTTTCGCTCGCTTCGCTCGCTTACTGGGTTAAAGAACAACGGCTGTTGCCAGGCACTTTGTGACTGGCGGACACAGCCTTATACTCTTGTTCGAGTAAACGAAGTGTAAACGAGAAACAGAGAACTATTGTGACTTGGTAAACGAAGTGCACTCAAGGAACCAACGCCAAGCCGCGAGGTGGGCTTCATACTGTGTGTGTGCAGCAGCTTTTTTGCACACAAATAGTTCATCAATCTCATTCTTATACTGACAATAGATAATAATTTTCTTTACAATAATTGTTGTACAGTATAGGTTTAACTTGTGCATATGTGCACCAACAACAAGCAAGGAGGAAGTAATGCTTGATTATCTAACGCCAAACCAGTTGGCTAATTACTGGGAATTTGATGTTGAAATGCAACCAGTGTTCGATCAACATGGTGAAGAGATCAAAGGCTCTCAACATGTAGTTCGTACTGATACCAATCAATCATTGGGTGTGCATGGATCACGTTATAAAATGGTTCGTCACGATGATGTTGTAAATTCTATTTTAGATAGTGTTTCATCAGCCAATCTATCTGATGATTATAAATGTAATGTAAAGGTACTTGAAGATGGTCGTAAACTCAGAGGTGAAATACTATTTAATGATTTGGTTGTTGAGCCTACAGTTGGTGACTATGTTAAATTCAAAGTTGATTTTTTCAACAGCTATGATGGATCATGGTCATTCTCACAAGCAGCTAGTGGTCTTAGACTATGGTGCTTGAACGGCTGCACCACACCAGATGTAGTTGCTCGTACTCGTTACAAGCATACTACATCGATCAATGTCGAAGGCAGTGCAGCAAAGATTACTAACGGTCTTCATCATTTCATGTCACAAAAAGAACGGTGGCAAAGCTACATGCAAACAACAGTTACTACACCAATGGCTGAAAAGTTCTTCAAGAACACAATAGCAAAAGCATTCACCCGACAAACACAAGTTACAAAAACAAATGAAAGGCAACTTGAAAAGTTGCTTGAGATTTGGGGTAATGAATGTCGAGAGCTTGGGCGTAACAAGTGGGCGCTGTACAATTGCCTTACTTACTGGGCAACTCACACTCAGGAGTTACGCTCACCGCATACTGCAAGATATAACAGAGAAGCAGCTATTGCATCAGCAATGCGTAGTAAACACTGGGAGTTCTATGATGATCACAGTTCAAGTTAAAAATATTGAGTCACTATTACAGTGGCTCAAAACTTGTCCACATGATTATGCTATATCATCAATGCAAGGTGGGTTTGTTCATGTAAAGTTTTTTATTTCAATGGAGGAATTAGTGGAGCAACAAAATGCCAATGACTAAGAAAGACTATGAATTCATAGCAGATGAGATAGCGCCAATGATGCATTGGCCTACTCACATTGAAGAGCTTGCTGATAAACTGCAAGCACTTAATTCTAAATTTGATAAAGATAAGTTTGTTGCTCGCGCTATTGAAGCATGGGAAGAAAACTATCAAGAATGTAGAATGGAGCAGATCGATGACAACATCCCCTATTAATCATGCAATGGCAATGGAGATAATGCTGAGCAAAATCTTTGATGATGTCTTTTATAAAACAAAACATAAAGCCCTTGCTTTCTGTGAAAGTTGTGATGGTGATGGTGAGGTTGAGGTAAATGTACCTCGCCCTCATAATTTCAATCGGGATATTGGTGTCGTTGATGTGAAGAAAGTTGAGTGCTCAGAATGTGGTGGGCTTGGTATAATCACAACTGAGGTTGACCAAATAGATTTTTAACTGCATACATGCAGTATGAAATCTTATTTACAGTATCTAAAAGATGAAGCGGTCAAGCGTGATGTTAATTTATTAAAAGCATTTCGCTTGGCTGAGATTCCAACGTCAACATATTATCGAACAATAGGAATGAAAACAGAACTTAGATATTTAACTGCAAGCAAAGTTTTAAACGCTATTCATGAGCAAGAACGTAGACAACAAGCAGCTACGATTGCCAAGCAACTACGATCTGATAATAAAAATGTTAGTAGAAGCAAGGCACGAAACGGGATTAAGCCAATCTCAATTGGCTGATGTCATTGGCTGTACCGAATCGTTGGTTCACAAATGGGAACAACATAAACGCATCCCATCAGGTTTCTTATTCATGTGTTGGTTGGATGCTTTGGGTTACGATGTCGAAGTCAAAAAAAGGTAAGAGATATATAACTTGTATTGCTTGCGATATAAAAACCGAATGGTTCGTTGCAATACTTAAAAACAATCATGCAAGAACAATGAATAAACATTGGTATGTATGTTTGAATTGTTATGAGGAAGACAGATGGCAAATCAAAACAAGAACAAAGGAACCTATCACGAAAAGTGGTTTGTCGAATGGCTCAATAAAATCAAAGCGCCAATCAAAGCGAAAAGGCAACCCCTCTCGGGCAGCTTGGGAGGAGAGTATGCAGGGGATATTAAACTCGAAATCAACGGACAAGAATTAATAGGTGAAGTAAAGTACAGAGATAAATCTAACTTCCCAAGTCCATTCGCAGTATTAGAAGGCAGAGACATTGCCTTTTATAAAAGACGGAGAGGAACTCCGCAAACGCTTGTCATAATGACAGGAGATAAATTTCAACAACTATTAGAGGAAGCTAATGGAAAACTCACTGACTGCAAGGTTTGAAAAATTTCATACCGACAACCCAAAAGTATATGAACTGTTTAAAAAGTTTACGTTCATGGCAATACGCAAAGGACACAATAGATTGTCTGCATGGATGATTGCAAATAGAATCCGTTGGGAAACTTCAATCGAAACATTCAGCGATGATGATTACAAAATAAGTAATGATTACATTGCTTTGTATTCAAGAAAGTTTATGGAAGAATTTCCACAATACGATGGATTCTTTCGTACCAAACCAATGCGGAGGGCGTAATGAAAGAAAATGATGACTGTTGTATAGATGATAGAGTTTGTATGCATTACATTATAGATCAATTGGAAGAAATAATTAATGATTGTAACCCAGATAAAGGAACTGCAAAAGCTCTTCAAAAGGTTCATAAAAGTTTATATCACTTAAAAGAAAGCATGATTTACAATTTAGGTGTAAATTCGAGGTTAAGACAATTATGAAATCAGTAAGCAAGTCTGCATCAAATGATGTGTGGTCTGCAAGTTTAAATCGCAAATCACATCCAGTATTAAAAAAAGAATTTGGTTCTAATACATCATGGCAACCAGATGCATATAAAATAAATGCTGATCGTATACGAAACAAGGAACCTGTTGGTGAGAACTGGTTATGGGGTCGTGGTGCTGCATCACTGGTACACTTTGGGTATCTTACTGAAGCAGAGCTTGAACCACACCGACAAGCATATCTTGATGCAATTACTATGTATGGTGACTCTCAAAAATTACATGATGAACTTGTCAAAAAATACAAAGATGCAATGGATATTCTAAAAAATTAGACTTGATAAAGCTGCACATAAGCAGTAGTATCAAACAATAATAATGGAGGAAGTAATGAACCGAAAAGGTTTTATCGGGGGCAGTGATTGTGTCCAGATTATGCAAGGCAATTGGTTACAATTGTGGCAAATCAAAACTGGTCTTATTGAATCAGAAGATTTATCTGACAATCTAGCAGTGCAGCTTGGTGTTCATACTGAAGACTTCAATCTGCAATGGTTTGAGAAAAGCTTTGACTGTGTACTATCATGCCATCAATCAGAATTTAAAGATGAAATTGGTATTGTTTCTGTCAAAGGTACTGTTGATGCTATGTGGAATAACTTGAGTTACAGTGCAATCATTGAGGCTAAACATACCAATGCATTTAACAGCATGAATGATATGGTAAAAAAATACATGCCACAGATGCAATTATACATGCATATGTCTGGTGTATCAGAGTGCTATCTCTCAGTAATTTTTGGTAACAGCAAATGGGAAGCGGTGTGTATTAGCTATGATAAAGAGTATTTCAATTCAATGTGGGCGGTGGTGTCAGACTTCTGGGGTTACGTTCTTCGCAATGAGGAGCCGATTGGTGTCGATACGCCCTCGCTCTCGATTGACAAAATCCCGTTGGACGAAATGGTTGCACGTGACGCAACATACGACAACAGGTTTATCGACGCAGCCGTTACTTACATTAATAAAGAATCCGATCACAAACAATTTGAAACAGCAAAGAAAAACTTGAAGGATATGATTGCAGAAAACGAGCGTGAGGTTTACTGTGATCAACTATCAGTAAAGCGCGACAAGCGCGGTAGCTTACGCATAACAAAGAGGAATGTAAAATGACTAAAAATATTATTGGCTTGTTAATCAAAGCAAGATCAGAAATACAACCACCAAAGAAAGAGGGTACTAACCCACATTTCCGCAGCCGCTATGTTACTCTTGAAGGGTGCATAGAAGCTGTTACTCAGCCACTTGCTAACAATGGTTTCTTTCTGAGTCAGCAAGTCGGATCAAATGAACTGGGAACATTTGTTGCAACTGCAATTTATCATCAAGATTTTCCTGATTGGTCAATGGAATCTAGCGTCCCACTTGTATTAGCTAAGAATGATATGCAAGGTCTTGGCAGTGCAGTTACATACGCAAGACGCTATGGGATTATGTCATTACTTAATCTTCCATCCGAAGATGATGATGCTAATCAATCTACTACACAAACAAATTCGTTGGCTGACACGGCAAGTGAGAAGACCAAAAGTCGAACGCAGACGTGGCATAAGTCGGCATCATAATTCTTGAGGATGCGGATAACTTTACAGCTTTTGACAATCCGTTTTTCTACACTAAAGGGCGGTGGTGTCCTCAAGAACCGCCCACTTAATTTAAGATAAAGGAGCCAGAAGCATGGCAGAATATGACGATACTAATAAGGGCGCAGCATTTGCACCGTTCGATGATATGGAACTATTACTTCAAGGTAATGTAGACAATGGTGGGCGCAGTACAAAACTCGCAGTCATTCGTAGAACTTCACGTGAAGGTAAGGAAATCATGGAAGTGTATGAAAAGATTGGCGCTATATTTCCAAATGATAATGATAAAGATGGTGCACCAGATTACACTGGGTCAATATATAAAACAGATGATAAGCAATCACCTTGGACTGATCCCAAGCACAACAAACGATTAGCAGGTTGGCGCAAGATTAAAGGGGATAAACCATACATGTCGTTTGCAATATCTGATCCACAAAATAAAGCACCGTTTTAGATTGCACACTATTGGACAGTATAAGATAATAGAGACACAGCAAAAGTTTACTTCCTCTTTATGTTGTGTAACTAGGCAAGCCTTCGGGCTTGCTTTTTTTATTTAGAGGCAGCTATGAAACTAAATCAAATTCAAGAAGAGATGTTAAAGTACTTGCGTACACAAGTTGATCGGTTGCAAGATGAACGTTATCAACCTGATGCAAGACCAAGCATCATTAATGAATTAAAGCTAGCACAACAAGAACTAAAAGACTTTACAACAAAACTTAGAAAAGAGGGGTACAATATCTAATGATTGAGACTGTAGAATTAACTGTTGATAGCTTTGTCAAAGCGTTTGGAAGAGCGCCATCCGAAAAAGAAATAGGGATGATGATGAATATCAAAGCAACAAAACAAGAAAAACAAATTAATACTGGGCGCAGTGGCAACACAATGCAACGCAGTAAAATAAGTCAAATGAACACAATGGGCAGAGGAGGACGTAAAAGAAATAAAAAAGTAAAGGTATCAGCAAAAGCATTTACAATAAATAAAATGCTTACAAAGTATTCTTTATTACCAGAAGATATTGCAGATATTTTAGGAGATGATTTAACAACAGTTAATAACTGTATAGCAAGATTCAGATTGCCCAGAGAAGAATGTGTCGTGGGGTAGCAATTGAGGAAACTACCCCAAAACAATAATAAATAAAAACAAAAGGAAGGTAAACCTATGATTAAGTATTGGACATTTATGATTTTAAGTTTTTGTATTAACGGAGAAACAATAGAATATCCGTTAATGTTCCCAAGCTATGATGCCTGTAGCGAAAACAAAGCAAAGATTAGAAATACATTTGTTCCTTATGCAACGCACAAAAACGTGCATGTGTATTGCAAAGGAACACAAGTTGCTTCTAATGAATTAGTTAAACCAATGAAAAGACCTTAATAATATCGTAAGCTATGAGTGCCGAGCATTTTTCGTTCAAACTCCTGCTCAAACCATAGCAGTCTGGGTTTTATTTTTACGGATGAAATGACCAGATACTAAGGGGGTAGTGAGGTGCCCCCTTTTTTATACAATAGACAAGGCCAACTCTAGCGTTTCTTTGT
>TARA_R100001460_G_scaffold14654_4_pt1 | contig 28317 bp, 38 predicted proteins | sample TARA_R100001460 | Tara Oceans TARA_R100001460 (sample SAMEA2622190) | marine metagenome | biome: marine biome (ENVO:00000447); feature: surface water layer (ENVO:00002042); material: "saline water (ENVO:00002010), including plankton (ENVO:xxxxxxxx)" | depth 5 m | reverse complement strand
TACTTGCCACCTTTTTTCTTTGCTCCAATATCTACCCATTTTTCTGCAAACCATTTTGTTAATCCGCCTGTTTTCATTGCAGGCACACAATTAGGAACTGTACGGCCACCTTTTTTCTTCATGCCCTTTTGAACATAGCCTTCCCAACATGTTCCTTTTTTATACATTATCTTCCTAACAGTGATTTATCTCTGTTCGTCAATTTACTGCCGCCATGCATTTTAATTCCATACTTAACATCAGTTTTTGCGTCAGATCTTTTACCAGCACCTCTTACACCGCTTTTCATAATTTCAATTATGTTTCTACCACCAGCTTTTCGGTATTGTTTGTATCCATATTTAATTCCTTTGGTTAACAAACCACCAACTAATTTTTTTTCTGGATTAATAGTCATAAGTGTTCTTGCTTGTTTAGCGTGAAGCTTTGATGCTTTTTTTAAACCCTTAACAACACCTTTAATTTTAACTTCCATTCCTACTTTTGCTTTTTTAGGTCCCCAATCTTTTCTTCTTACACCAGAAGGATCTTTTGCTTTACCTGCACAAATTTTACTAGCGTATGCATTAGCATATGCTGACGGGTATACCTTAAATTTTCTTTTTGCTGCCGCTTTACCTCTTGGACATAATTTAGTCATCTATTTTTTTCCTCCCTTAAATATTTGAGTTCCCTTAATACCAAAAATACTTCCCACGACAAGGATCCAAAGTGTACTGAACCAGGTCGGGAGTGCCGCGAAGTGTTCGAAAAAAGTTTTTACCTTATCAAGAGCTCCCGGATCCTCCGAGAAGACTCCCCAAGCGAGTACAATTATTGGAGCGGACAATATTATAAGAACGAACTCGTCCTTGTAATCGTTTTGTCTAGCTTCTAATAATTTACCTTGGTATTGTTCCTCACCTCGAGCTTGACGCTCTGCGTGTAGCAATTGTGCGTCTGACATTGCTACTTTTGCCTTTTGCTTGTTAGCATAAATTTTTGAACCAGCACTTACTGCTAATTTAATTGCACTTAACCACATTATATTTCTCCTGTCTTCTAATACACATATATTCTATCAAAATATCGATGCAATCGTAAGCCCTACCACCTGAGAGCTTCCATTTGTACGTTTGTGACCAATGAGATTTTCTTAATCTAGGTTTTACTACTTTTCCACCAAAAAATTCGGCAAATTTATTTACAGAATCTTTATCACACATTTCAACAGAACATTGAAAGGATTTTCTACCATCTCCCTTACCCCAAACACCGAAACTTCCTTCGCCATCAAACAGTCCAGCCAAAAATATAATTTTATTTCTTTTTGGCAGCTTTTCGTAAGAATTTTTTAGCTTGTGCAATGATTAATCCTCGTGGGTTGGGTCCTTTTTTTGGGGGTGGTCCATATTTTATTCCCCCACTCAAGCCTTTTTCTTTATTTCTTCTCAATTTTGTCTCTCGCTATCTCTAATCTTTCATCAGATTGTGAATCTTGTTGTGCTAATCGATCATATTCGAATTCCATTCGTTGATTATTTGTAATTCTCTCTTGTTCAGCTCTAAATCTAGTCTCTTCTGCTTTTCTTTGTAGATCCATTGCTCTTAAATCAACTTCTTGTTGTTTAATTTTAACTAATGGGTCTTGTTTTGCACCTGATGCTGCCATTTCACCCTTAACAAGTGACTCTGTAATCTCTGCTACAGCAGTTGCAACAGAATTATCGTATGCAATTTGAAATTCTTCTGGACTTTGTTGCTGCAGTTGCATCATATTTGGATCATTTTGCATTTGTTCCATAACTTCTTTTCTAGCTTTAAAAGAAACATGGTCAGATACGTGTGCTTGAAGCAATGCGTACACTGGTGGATTAATTTGTACCATTCTTGATTGCATAAATGCCATGTGAGCAGCAATATGTGCATCGTGATCTTGAAATTCAAAAGCAGTTGCAAACTTCATCTGCAATGCTCTAGCATTTTCTTTAGCAGGATCCATAGGTTCTGGTTGTCTTGGTGGTGGTTTCAATAAAGTTTCTATTTGTTTTGTACCAAGTGCTTCGTAAACTCTTCTGTATGCTTCGTGTAAATTATGCATTTGAGGATTTGATTGTGCAATTTGTAATTGTGCTTGGGCTAAAGTAACTCTTTGAGCCATTGACATAATATTTGGATCAGCAACAGGTAAAATATCTACTCTTTCATCAAAATCAGATTGTTTAATTTGTCTTGGACCACCATAAACATCGTAAGGATATTCTGGTGGGAGACTGCTTGCACAAATTCTTGCTAAAATTTTAAATTCTAGACGCATTGCATAGTAACATCTTTTGTGAACACCACTCATTACTCTGCTTCCACGCTCCATAAGAGCTACTGTTGTTCCTACAGCTCTATTTTGTACATCATTACCAATGTTTTGATCTGTAATAGCTGCAAATTTTTGTCCTGCTTGTACTACAAAACCAAGTAAGTTGTATAAAGTTACTGAAGGCTCTGTAAAAGGTAAATTAAAAAATTGATCTCTTATGTTTCCGCCAGGTGCATCTACATCTCTAAACTCTCCTGGTTGTATAGGTTGATCATCATCTCTAACTCTTATACCTCTAGACTTAAATCCTGCTGGTAAATTTTTCAAAGTACCTGCATCCATTAGCTGTCTCAAAGCTTGTGTTGCTGCTCTAGACAAACCACCAATCATATGTGTTAAGCCAAAACCATAAAAACCAAGACCAGGTAAAAATTTGTAGTGAACAAAAAATTCTACTCTTGCATAACCCGGATCATCAGGCATATAATTTCTGTATATAGATAAAACCTCACCGCTTCCTTCATCAATACTAACTATGTAAGGAATTTTTATTTTTTTTGCTTTATCATCAAAGTTTTCATAATCATCTAAATTTAAATCAACATGCATTTCTAAAATGTTATGCATGTAATCTGTTTCAGTTTTCTTAATACCTTCTAATTCATTTAATTTTTTTTGTAGTGAATCTGGTTCGTTGTCAGATTCTGTTAATTCTATATCTCTGTAGAAACCTGCTGCTTGTTTTTTAATTACATCGTTTTGTGTCATCTTAACAACATGAGTAATTCTTTCACAATCTTTTAAGTCAGATGCATAATAAGGAACTACTAAATCTTCTGCAGGTATAAATTTTGATACTGCTCTATTGAGCATTGCATCGTAATAAACTTTTTTAAATGTTGACCCAGATAGCGGCAAATAAAATAACATCTGATCCATGTCAGGTGTGTATTCTTCCATCTCTTCCATAAGAAGATAATTCATGTAGTCTTTAACTCTATCTGCTTGTCCTTCTGTAGCCGGTGTCTTTAATCCAACGACCTGTGTTCTTACAGGGCCATCACTAGGTACAAGTTCTTTAAAAGCTTGAGCTTGGAATTGTGTAACACTTTCTGCTAATAACGGATGAGTGACACTAGAAGCTCCTCTAAAAGGTTTTGTTACTTCTTTGTATTGTGTTCCAAGTAAATCAAGTCCTTTGATATAAGCGTCTTCCCATTCTTTTCTTGATAGCTTATCTTTTTTATATTCAGCAACTAAATCACTAGCCATGGATTTAAGAGTTCTCTCATCCATGTCCTCTGCTAAGTTTGCATTAAAATCTTGTTCTGGAGCTTCAGTAATCTCCTCTTCACCTTCGATAGTGACTTCAGGTAAACCCTCAGGTTGTTCCTGAATTGTCTCTTCTACTTGTGTATCTTCAATGATTTCGTTGTTCTTTTCTACAGCCATGATTTATACTACCTTATTGGTTTAAATATATCTACTACTAAACCTCCAGTAGATTTATAGGTTTTAAGTGTTTGCCTCATTAGTGGATTTACTTTTATAGCAAATGCATCGAAATACAAGTTTGGATCTGCTGCATCCATAAATTTGTAAGAACCTTTATCTTTTAAAGAATTATACTCATCTACTGAAATTGCATCATCATGGTATTTAGAAGTAAATTTTTTACCTTTCATACCAGAACTCTCTGGATAATCGAAGCTATCTGTTTGTTTTATTTTATATGGCTTTTTGGGATCAGACAAAGAAACTTTAATTGGCCCTGCCTTAGTATCATAAAATCGTGCATCTCTTTTCATAAGATCTGGTAAAACAGCTTTACCCTTTTTTCCTATTCCCTTACCACTTGCATAACCGTAAAATCTTTCGTTACCTGCTTTGTATCCTTGCCTAAAACTTAATTTGTCAAAAGGAATAACGGCAACATAATCAGCATTCTCTTTTGCTGCTTTATTCATCAGGTATTTAAGTGCATGATCTCCGTAAGAGTCTGCCTCAACCAAAGGAAAATAATCAAAAGCTTTATCTGAATAATCATCTTTGGCTCTGTATGTTTGGTTAATCTTTCTATTAACATCTGCTAAGTCTTTCATAATTGCATTAGCTCTATTTGTTTGACCTTGCTCTATTGCTGTATCTACTTCTTTAAGTAGCTGCGATCTATTTTTTGAAAGTAAACTAATTTCTAAATCTTTTTGAAAAGGGTTAATTCTTTTTGTGCCATCAAGTTGTTCAAATTTAGTTAAGGCTTTTGCAACTTTTTGATTAGCGTCTGATTGTATTTCATGAATCATTAACACTTTTTTATTATCTGGAGTAAATCTTGTATCAAACCTAACATGATATACCATGTTTTGGTTTACACCATCGAAGTGTCCAAATGTTTTTCTAAGTGCAGAGTTTCCTGGTATATCTTCATTTAATCTAAAAACTGTTTCTCTATAATCATCACCGCCTTGTAATGTATAGCTTGATTCATTTTTATATCTTGTTGCAATATTTTTATCTGAGTATGGTTTTATAACTTTATTGGTTTCACCTATAAGTTGATTGATTTTTATTTTTTGTTGTTGGCTTAGGTCTTGTGATTTATTAATTTTTTTTAAATGATCTACAACTCCTTTACCTGCTTTAGAAATTGTAGAAGCATCCATTGAAGTTTTCATTGAAGCTGCTTTGTATGCTGCTTCTGTAAGTTCCTCACCAACTCCTAGTAAATTTTTTGTTTCAGCTTGTTTTGCTAAATCAGCTAAAGTTTTTCTAATAACTTCTCCTTGAACATTTAATACTTCACCTGCACCTTTAGGTAATCCTAACTCTACTGGTTGTAATCTATTAACAGGATTTAATTTTATCATTGCACCTAAAGTATTAGCATCTAACTTAAGACCAAATTTTTGTGCAGCATATAACAACCCACCTGTTAGTTCTCCCGCTTCGTCAAAGTTTGCAAGGTTAGCATCGAAAAGTTCTTCTTTATTAATTGTAACTTCTTTACCTTTAAACGGACCACTGTCATATTTAAATTGCTTGGGTCCTCTTTCAGTTTTACTTGCTGGTTTACCAAATATTTTAAAGTTTACTTTTCTTGTAGATGTTAAATGATCTAGCCATTCATCTGCAGAAAACTTACCTCTACCTTTTTTCATGATCCAATCATAAGTAGATGATCCAAACATAGGAGCAGTATCGTCTCCCATATGTAGAGGTTGTGTTTTATTTAGTGGGGTTGTTGTTGCAGGAAGGTTTAGTTCTTCCTTAGCAAGTTGTTCGCCAGTTTTTTTACTTGCTGCCTTATCGTAAGTAATTAACTTTTGTTGTTGTCCGGTGGCCGGTGAACTCGATACTTTTTTAGTACCAAGTATTTTTCTGCCTATCCCTTGGATTAGTGCTTTCAGGGACATAGTCCCTCCTATGTGATTTTAGTAGGTTTACTTCTACCTAGTTTGCATCCTCTTGCTTTAACCATTGTGCCAGTTCTATAACCACCCATAGGTTTCATCATCATGCCACCACCCATTTTTTTATCTTTTTTCTCAGACATTTTTCTTCCGATAGTCTGTCCAAGTTTAGCAGCACCCGCACCAGCTGTAAGTATAGCTGCACCAACTGCACCTACTCTTCCTGCTTTACCTAAAGCTTTAATTCCAGATTTAATACCGGATACTGCTTTAGATTTAGTTGACTCTGGGCTTCTATTTGGATTTTGACCTGATCTACTTTTTTGTTTATTAAACTGTTCTTTCATGACAGCAGTCTTCTGTGCTTTTTTACTTTTGTGTACTGCAGGTTTGACTTTATTGATTACAGGAAGATCTAAACCACTTCCTTTTTTATAACCCATCATCTTACCTTTTTTTGCAGTCTTGATAGTTCCGTCTGCAATAGCTTGTCTTAATAGTTTTGGTAGCATTGAACCCATACCTTTAGATCCACCACCTACAACTCTAGCTCCGCCACTTGATGCTGCTCTGCCCTTACCTTTGAACATGCTCTTAACACCTTTTACAATTTTACCTACAACAGCTTTTTCAACTTTTCCGGGTTGGACTTTCTCGTCTTGAAGACCCATGCCTCTACCCTTAGCTTTTTCTGCTTTTAAGATTTTAAAATCTTGTGCATCAATTCTACCGTTTTTATTCTTGTCAATTTTAGATTGACCACCTGTTAAATATTTTTCTGTTTTCATAGTCTTATTTATATCACCTCCACTAGATTTTTTAAAGAACTTGCTGATAGAAATATCACCATACATTCTATCCATTTCATCTCTCCAAGATGCTCTCGATTCAAAGCCTACTCTACTTCCAGGGCCAGTTCCTCTGACTTTATGGGTTTTAAATGAACTTCCTCTTTGAGATTGTTTTTGAATTGGAACTACTTGATCTCCAGGTTTTTTAGAACCTGCTCTTATATTGTATCTTTTTACGCTTTTTGTACTTCGTCCAGCTTTTTCTATGTTTGCTCTAGATTTCTTTGCACGCCTGTTTGCCTTTAATCTTTTTACTATTTCAGATATTTTTTTACCTGCAAATCTTCCACCAGCACCTATTACTTTTAATTTGCTCATCCGTAGTACACATAGTCCTTTTCAAGTTTAATAGGAGGATCATCCCAATCATCAGAATAGGTCGAAACAAAACCGCCTTGTCTGTATCTTAACACAGCTTGTGTCATACTATCAACATAGTCGTCATACTGACCATTTGGAAATGCAGCACATTCTTCAATTACTTCTTGTGCCCAGTGTTCTTCTAATGGAGCAAACACCATTCCAGACTCGAATACAGGAGAGCAAGAGTTAATTCTTGTATGTTTATCTCTACCTCTAGCAGGAACAAAATCAATTACTGGTATACCTGCTCTACGCAGTTCGTGTATTAATGGTTGACCACTAGCTTTTGCTTCAATGATTACTGTTTCAGGCTCCCAATATCTATATTGCTCTAAGGCAACATTTTTTAAATCTGGAAAATCATACCTACCTTTTAGAGCATCTAATAATATTATTGCTTTCTCGTACCCCTCAATAGGCTCAAATATTCCCCAAGTTGTAATTGCAGAATAGTCAGCGGTTTCTTTAGCACTGAAAGCTGTATCATAACTTTGAATTACGTGCAGCAATTTTGGAAGATGTGGTTTATCCCAGTCTTGCCACCAGTCCCTTTTAATAATTGCACCTTCCTCTGAAGTAGGATCTTGCATGTATTGTGCATTCCAGTTCTTAGTTGAGATAGATGCTTTGACAGATTCTAAATCCTCAAGGGTCCAATACTCAGGCCACACAGGTTTTCCGTTGTCCAGTATCGCTGGAAACTCAATCACTTTCCATTTGTCAGCTTTAGTTTCAGCTTGTGCTCTAACGAGTCTACCTGTTAGATCATCAGTTGCCCATCGTGTCATTACCACTAAAATTCTACCGCCAGGTTGTAAACGCTGTCTAGGTCCAGAGCTGTACCATTCATATGTTCGTTCCATAGCAGTATCGGACAACGAATCTTGTTCAGTATGTGGGTCATCAATAATAAGCAAATCGGCCCCTCGTCCTGTAATCGAATCCGCCAACACCCGCTGCAAAGTATTCACCACCATGATTGGTTTCCCACCTGCCTTTTGCTTTACTATCTTCTCTCAATGTAACATTACCAAATATTTGTTTATATTCTTTAGTAGCCATTAAGTTACGAACCTTAGAACCAAACCTTGATGCAAGTTCAGCATTGTGTGATACCTGCATTATTTTTTTCTTTGGATACTTACCAATGTACCAAGCAGGAAATAAGTATGATGCAAATTCAGATTTAGTATGTCTAGGTGGCATATTGATTATGAGCCTCTTAGCATCTCCATCAGCTATCTCATGAAAGGCTTCTGCAATAATCTGGTGATGCCCATAGTTCTTTGGGTTATCAGTCTTACGATAAATAAAGTCTTGCCACATATTTTCTGCAAATAACAAAAAATTATCCTGGCACAATTTAATCCATTCTAATTGTTTTTTTAAGATTACATCTTTAAGTTCGTCATCACTTAATCGTTCTAAATCCATAAATATATATACCCCCGGGGGCTAGGGGACCCAATAAAAACAAAGGGTCCTTTTTAACAATAGCTTATTAAAAAATTACTTTCAACTATTCATACCGTTTGGGACCCTACTACATTTATATATCTTGCTTAGTAAAGCCCGACCTCTCGCAAAACGGGTAGCCAAAACGCAAGTAAAACCTAGTGCTTTTAAAAGTTTTTTTGTGGCAGGAATGAGCCTTCTAGCTGGAAGGCGTAGCTACAGGTATGTGGTGGGTGTGCGTTGCGTGGTGTACACGCAACGCAATCAAGTGTTATTCTTTACTGATTAGGTTTTTAAGTAATGGTGCAAAGTCATTCAGTAGTTCGTTTCTGAAATCATCTACAACTCCATTCCCTTGATTTTCAAGTATGAACTTCTCAACACGATTGTACAGTAGCCCATACATTATTTCGTAGTTCATCTCTCTCTTTGCGTCTGCTGAAATGTTAACATCTGCAATAGAGGTAGGTTTATCTTTACCTAATCGTTCAGCAAGTACATTAGCAATATTAATAATATCATTAGGCATTATTATCTCCAATCGCTTTGTATTCACTATACTCTAATTCAGTTGTGAACTTGTTGAATAAATCGTTGTGTGCAATCTTAAAGTTTGCAGTTTCAAACTTCTTTCTTTTACGATTTATTTTCTGCAATCCAAAACTATTTCCATTCTCATCTTGAACAATAATTAAGTTTTGGTTTGTTCTATCAAACACATCTACAATATTTTGTTTCAATGTGTCTAACTCTTTAGCTAGTCTATTAGACTTCAGCTTTAGTTGAGCATAAGCAAGGACTTGTTTCTTTTCGTCTTGCTTTAGCTTTTTTATTGCTTGTGTCATATTACTCCTTTTGGTTAGTTTGACACCATCAACTTATCAAATCTTATCATTTATGCAATAGCTTATTTATCTTTTTTTTAATTAAGTTTTTTAGGTTTATCATCAATATTATCAGCAATAAATTCTCCTATTATTTTTAATTGGTTAAAAATTAATTTCTCCTGAGCCGTGCCAGACTGGTTAGTGCTATCCTTACAATTCTTGTTCTGACGAGAACGAGAACGAGGCGAGGCGACATTTGTCGCCTCATCAATTTTATTTTTCGTCATTACCACGAACACCAATACTCAACGACTTTCTTTTCATTGATAGCTTGTTCACAGAATTTTAAGAACTGAACATCTTGCTCTTTGTAATCCTTGACACTCTCCTCTTGGAACTGTTGCCCCCAGAAGAATCCGTCAGTTGCGTGGTAGTCAGAGAAACCTTTTTCAATTTGTTCGGCTAACTCCTTGACGACATCTTCAGTTAAGTAGCAAGGGCTTTCTTGGTCACCATTAAAACCTAAATGCGAAAGCATACCATCAACTTTTACACTAGGGTTTTGCTCTGCCCATTTCTTTGCCATAAACTGCTGAAGTCTTGCGTGTTTTCTCCACACGAAAACTTTTGCGTTTTCCTCTTTGTCATCTTCGTAATACTTTTCCCAATTAACTTTATGACCACGAAGATGTGCGTGTTGGTCTAATCCCATAACTTTTCTCCTTTTGGTTAGTTAGACCTCTGTCTTATCGTATCCTATGCACTAGTGCAAGTAATATCTTTTAGAATCATTCTAAACTAGCTACACCATTCGGCATCAGAGCTGAGCTGCGATCCACGACCCTGAAGTTTATAGCTGCACGGATCCAGCTGCAAGTCAAACGAGACGAGAATCTAGAAAACATGGGACAAACCGAGAATCAGAAGACCTGTGGTTACCAGGATCCCAGTGGGCCAGAGTAGAAGTAACAAAACATACAGGCCAATGATTAACGACACGAGGTTACCAGCTCCTGCAGCGTGCACCTGATGCTACTCTTCATCACCGTCCTCCCTAACGACACTGTCCTTCCACGAGAATCCATTCGCAATGCACCTGGCACCGGTTCCGCCAGTCAAAGCATACGTCTTTCCTGCTTCAGGTTTATCCTTCTGTACGGCATCCTCCGGGGACCAGCCACCCGGTGGCGTGTTCTCCTTGTTAATTTTTTTTATTAGCTGCTTGAGCGGCATCTTCTTCTTAGGCTTTTCCGTTACTATGTATTCACATCCATAGTAATCATTCATTTGTTGAATCATTTTCTTACTTAGTGGCATTGGTTCTCCTTTGTTAGTTAGCAGCTCACCCCACCCTTTCGTTTGTTACATAGGCTACTTGTTGATGTGCCAGCGTGATGAGCTAACCCTTATATAAGATACGATGGGATACCTGTCAACCCTTTATTTTTTTTAATCTCTCTTCAAAAGACCATTTTTTTTCTTCAGGAAGTTCCGTAATTATTTGAGCTACCAGCGTGGTGAGCTCCCGAACCTGAGTCTGCAGTCCGTCTAGTTTCTTGTTGTATGTACGAGATCTGTTCTCGCCTCGAACGAGATCCAGTGCATCGAAATCATGTGCCATATCTTCTCCTTAGTTGGGCTGACCATACGACATCGTGGGATATCTGTCAACCACAAATTTCCAGCGACCCCCCTGAAGCGTAACCTTCACCAACTAAGCTGCATGGTTAACTTAAACGAGATTTGTCAGGAACGAGAACGAGATCCAGAACGAGCTTCCAGCATCACGCTGCACAGGCTCCCGCTGAAGGAACCAGCACCGGGCCGTTATTACTTATAAACGAGAACGAGAACGAGAAACGAGGGTACGAGCTTACGCTTCAGGATCCTGCTGCACCAGCTCCTGAAGACTGGCCTGAACCTCCGGCCATTTAACAGGGAACGAGAACGAGAAACGAGGTTTCAGTAACCGAGGTTCGGTAAAACCGGACACAGGACACCTGTACAGTTTGAGTTTTCTCTCCGAGAGGGCCTCATTGCAGATAATAACTATACCACCTGCCTTGACATATTTATTGATCCAAACAACCTGCCACTTATTTAGCTTAGGATAACTGACATAATCTGATTTTAATTCCATCCAAAATACATTGCTAAAACCAACACAATGTATATCTGGAATACCATTGATTGTACTAGATTCTATGCGGGTAAAGAATACATTTTTAATATTCTTTTTTATTCTATTCCACAATAAAGATTCTCTATTTTTAGCTGCCATTTAAAGTCAAGAATTTATCTTTTTGATACTTACAATAACACTATTTGGTATGATTGTAGTGTTACCAATATCTTCAATCTCTCCCTTATCATTTGAATTATAATCGCCAAATATTCTAGTCACGCCTTTGGCTTGACTTAATAGATGTCCATTCGTAACACAAGTTGCTAGCTTAGCTTTTTTTAATGAGTCAAAATTTTGCCAACCAGAATCACTAACGATGTCATTCCATGTTACAGAAACCATAGGGTATCTATCTTTCCAATGTTTTGCTTTTTTATTAATATTTATTTTTCGTTTCAACATTTACAATACCTACTGAAGTGTTAAGTGTTGAGTTATGGATCTCGTTAAAAGCCTTGAGCCAGACAGACCAACTAGCTTTCTTCAATTTGTTCTGCTGTGCTTTCGACAACCTCGATGGTCTTTGCGTTATACCCATCGATTTTGTTTGAAAGTTCCTTGAGTTTACTTTCAAGTTCTTCACGCGACATGCCCTCCAACCCGGTTACTTTAACTTCTTTTCTATCAACATACTGCCCTGCTAATTGGCCAGATCTATATTCAGCATTAATAGCAGCAGCATATTGTTTATCACTCTCTGCACTCAATGCAATTCTTTCAAGTCTTTTGTAACGCCTAAGGTTATCACCCTCGTACTTCGCACATTCTTCTTTGTAAATTTTGTCCATGTATCTAACAACATGTGGATTAAGTTTTCTATTTGTTAATCTAGATGCTATGACTGAGTAATCATTATCATTCTTACAATCAAATCCTGCTTCTTTAGCAGCATCAGCTTTTGTAATGTTACCCCAGTTTTTAACATACACCTCAATGAATTTCTTTTGCTTTAAGGTCAAGTCGTCTTCAGTTCTGAGTTCTTTCTTTTTCAATCCTCTAGTCATATTTCTACTATATAGATTATTCTAACCTTTTGAAAGTGCAACCTAAAACAACCCAAGGTATCTATTTATGCAATATTATTGTTTAGGTGTCCCTCAGGGACACCATAGGGACACCACAGGGACACCATTAAAATCGTCTAAAAGCATTGGTATAATTGAATAATAGTCATTCGGGGACACCAGGGACACCATATTAGGGTCCGATGTAAAATAAAATAATGAAAGGGTATAATAATCTATATAGTAGAATTTAATAATTGACCACAAATACAGTAAATGCTACAAATAATCATTCAAAAACGCGGCCACCATCATCCTTGCAGATATCCGGTGGCCGTTACCCATTAAAACTTGATCTCTCTGACCGAATACACTAAACTGTTAACTGAGCTTTTTTCATTATTAGCTCTCTTAGGTTAGTTACCCTGCCAGTTTATTATTCTTTTTTTCTTGGCAGGGTTAACCTGTCAATACCACGCTTAATAATTCTTCTCGATTCTTTGTCATTAGCAGCTCTATATTTTCTGTATTTATCTCGATACTCCATCCACATTAATTCTGTTTTATTAAATGTAATAGTTTTCTCTTGTCTTAATTTTAAAAATCTTTCTCTTACAAAGGTAGGGTCCAAATCAGCGTACCAACAAATTTTATCAAAATCTGCGTCACCATTTTTAAACCAATTATAACTATCTTCCTTATTATAAGCGTCTACCTTACTCGATGTACTAAAGGCACAGTCTTCAAACGCCTGTACAATGATAGCTTGGAACAAGCGTTGCTCTGCATGTTTAACATTTAATATAGCGTGTGCCATATCAATGCCCAAAATTTTTAACAAGGTCGGTGAGTAATTCACGATATTGCCGCTGCTCCTTTTTAGGATGCCTCATGGCCATGAGTTCCGTGTAATCATCCAGAACACCATTAATGAATCGCATTTTACCTACACCATCTAATGAATCCAGGATCCTATAATGATAGTCAATTAAAGCGTCTATAGTTAGATCATCGTCCATAATTACGCGACCGCAGAGTGGGAAAGATATCGATATGGAAAAAACTCTACGGTCACGCATCTTTATTGTAGACCAGTTTTATGCCTTTAGCCTTAGCTGCAGCTTTTCTACCTGATCTCCAACACTCCTCAATTATCTCAAGGAATGAAAGACTGAAATTTCCTAAACCAAAATCATTTCCACAATACAACTGAAACATAAGACTAGTCATTTGATTATATGTCTTCTTGTCTGGACATATAATAACCAATTTTGTTAATGCTTCTCTTAAAGCATCTTCACTAGCTTTATTTTTCTTTTTAGCCACAATTCTCCTAATTAATTTAAAAAAATTTGTGCTCGTTGTTCTATGAAAATAAAGTGTTTTTGAAAGCCCCACTTTTTCATTTAGGCTTAGGAATACGTTATATTGTTATTATAAAATTTGTGACCTTATTGCAACATAAAAAAAAGGCCCAGTCTCCCGGGCCTTTTGCGTAATTAGATTAAGGGTTAACCGTCTGCAGCTCTCAACCTAATTACTATTTACCGTTCAGCAGGACGCGTCCCTGCTTAAGTAAAATCTCTCTCATCTGTGAAACAGATTTGCCTTCTTTCTTGGCAATTTTACGAATCTCTTCATCAACTAGTTTAGCTATCATATTTCCAGGTCTTCTGAAACCCTCTTTACCCATAGCCCTAATTATACAATAGGATTCAATATCAACTGCACAAGACTTCCATTTATTTATGTCCATTATGCTGCCTCTCGTTTGTCAAAGTCTCTATCCAAAGCAAATTTAAGTAGATCAATTTTTTTATCTCTAGTTAATCCACCATTATAAACTTTATCAAACTGTTCTATGTAATCTGAGCTAGATGTTACAGGTAACAACTTACCAGCTTTTGATTTCATAGCAGCCTTAAGTCTTTCGAATGAAAACCTAGGGTGTTTGACCATAATTAAATATGCTCTAATTAATTGTCGTTTAAGTTTTTTGCCGTTTGGATCTATTTGGTTTCCAATATAAGTTAACTCTTTAGCAATCTTATCAAACTTTGTGATATTACCTGCAGCAATCTTCCAACTTCCAAGTTTAAACTCTTCAGTTAGATCTCTTGCAACAGTTGCTTTGCCAGAAAGTAACGCCAGTGTCTCTGCAACAGGCATTTTATATTCATCCATTTTAGATCGACAGATTTTGTAATCTTGTCTGTTACGATCGCAATGAAATTTTAAGAAGTTATCTAAGTTCCAGTTCCGTTTTCCGGTATTCATTCTCGCAGTATCTAAAGCATCTTCAGACTCTGAGATAATAAAATATACTTCTAAGCCTAAATCTTTTCTAGCTTGTAAAGTATGTTGTCCATCTATAACTTCGTATTTTTTATTTACGATAATAGGTTGCTGCGTATCCTTATCAGCAATCAATCTTTTAATTCTCTCTACATGAGTAGAATCAACTTCTCTATTACCTTTTGATTTTCTAAACATCGAATAATCTTTCGTTGAATAGAATTTATTTTTTATTTCCTTAGTGCTCATATTTATTTTCCTTTGGTTAGTATATGATTGTGTAAAGCAGTGCACCAACTAAAATTAAAAATATTTTAGGTGGTATGACCAACAAACAAATTAACAAACAAAATTTATAAAATTGATTTATCATTATCGTCTATCGCTCCTTGTATGTGGCTGTAAAGTAAATCCATCGCGACCTGCTCATTAATCGGATAGATAGGATGCTCTTCAAAGTTCATAGAACACTGCTGCAACCTACGCATCTGTTCTTGGAAATGGGAGTCTGCATATTCTAATACTTCTCCATTCACATTATTGACTTGAGTCTTGTCTAAGACATCATCAACTTCTTTTATCCATGTAGCAAAATGGTCACTACTGGTTTTCAACTTAAGTGTTTTCATGTATACTCTCTTGGTTAGTTTTTTTCATTGCATTAATATAGTTATTTTGATATTAAATGCAAGGATTAAATAAGATAGGATAATATAAGAATATGACTAAATTTTATATCGTATTATACATGTGCAGTATGCTAAGTGGGCAATGTCCCTCTTATCATTACCCTGGCCATTCATTCCCATCTCACACTGAATGTGTAGAATTTGGCTACAGAATAGCTTATGGCACATTTAAAAATTTGTACGATTTGGAAGAGTATGACAAAGAATTTATTGAAAATAGTAAAATTGTTGTAAAATTTCAATGTGAAGAAATTAAAGTTCCTAAAGAAAACCCAATAATACCGCCAAAAAAGCCTAAGATAACCACATAGTTGCATTTCTGTCACTTTTTGATATATAATACCACATGAAGCTATATCGCGTCCAAGCAAAATATAAAAATATATATATAGATGAGATGCTTGAGGCTGAGAACGATAAGGCCGTCCTTGAGGATTTTAAAAATAAGGTTGCCTCAGGAGATGTAACAGAAAAAGAAGGTGCTGGCTTTGAAAATCCTGACATTCTTTTTTTAACCTTTGAAGAGGTAGACCGAGATGCTACAAAAGTTAATATCGGAGAAACTTCAGTTGGAGTCCAAATGGGCAACACAAGCGTTATCTCAGGGCAGAGTAACACCTGATATGAAGTGGATCGATATAAAAATCAAAGATCTTAGAGTTAAGATCAATGATCAAAGTGTTAAAGACGCACAAATAGGTCTTTTAGATATTGCTAGTTAAATAACTAGCTTTTTTATTTTTTTCAATTATTCTGTAGGCCATCTATGTCTCTAAAAAAAGATTGCTTCTTGTATGATGTGCCGCAACACGAAAAACATAAAACAGAAATAATTAATTTAATAAAACAAATACCAAAAAATTCTTATAATAATATTACTCACACAGATTGGAATTTACCACCAACACTACACAGAGCTTGGTACGATTATTTTGTAAAAAATATTTTTATATCTTGGCAAGATAAATTTTCTGACGATACAAATTCAAATGTACATTTACACAATGCTTGGTTTCAATGGTATGAAAAAAATGATTTTCATCCATGGCATACACATGAACAAACACACTTTACAAATATTTATTATTTAAGTTTACCCAACAAAGAAATTAGAACAAAAGTAAAAACACTAGAAGAAGAAAAAAATTTTGATTTACATGAAGGACAGATCCTTTCCATACCTGCGTATTGGAAACATAAGTCACCTCCCAATACCTGTGATGAACCTAAAATAATTATTTCTTTCAATATAGAATTAAATTGTTAAAAAGCATTCAGTGTCGCAGCTAGAATAAAACCCCTGACACAAGCAGTCGTCTACTATTCAATAAAATAAATTTTCTAAAAAACGGGCATGTTATAATTAGGTATATAAAAATAAAAGGAGAATAAAATGTGGTATCACCCAAACTATTATAAAGAGCTTAGAAAAATCCGCGAGCTCGAAAAAAAGAAGGAGGAGGAGAACAAGAAGGACAAGGAATCCGAGTCTGACTCCCAAGATAAATCGGAATAGTTTTTAGGTCCTTGCACTTAGTGCAGGGACTACTATTCTTTAGCTTCTCCCCAGGATCGTCCGAGTGCAATATCAACTTTGGAAGGAACCTTGAGATGTTCGATTGCTCCCTCCATGATTTGTTTGACATCGTTGATATCTTTCTCTTCATTAATTGAAAAACATAACTCATCATGTATTTGTAGTAAAGGTTTATATCCTGCCTTAAAACATTCTATCATAGCTTGTTTTGTTTGATCTGCTGCAGATCCCTGTATTAATCTATTCAATGCTTTATAAGTAAATGCTCTTCTTACGTTATTTCCATAATGAGCTTTAGCAGCCTCGTAATCCATTGCCTTGTTCATTCCGAAGGTAGCAGGCTCCCACATGTCAAATCGGCATTTACGACCCATTATAGTCCGAATAAAGCCATACTTTGAGGCACTATTAGACACCTCAGTAGCTAATTTCTTAACAAAAGGAACTCTGGTGTTATAAGTTTGCAGCAATATTTCAGCAGCGTCCTTATTTATACCTAATTCCCTAGCTAATTTGGCTTTACCCATACCGTAGAATAACCCAAGGTTAATTGTTTTTGCGTGTGTCCTAGATATACCCGCCATATCTGCAACTATTTGGTGAAAGTCAGCAGACTCATTTTGATAAGCTTCAATGAATTCATCTGCACCAGTAAACTTTTCATTTACTGATGCAGCATAGTGTGCAACTAACCTAGGCTCTTGTTGTGAGTAATCGAAACTACCCCATTGTCTACCTTCTTCAGGTAAAAACAAACTTCTAATCTTATCTCCCATTTCTTTATTTCTTGCTGGAATTTGCTGGAGGTTTGGGTTTGAATATGATAATCGTCCAGAAACTGTACCACCTTGGTCAGAACGTAATTGATTAATTTCTGAATGTATTCTGCCCTTATGTGTGTATCTTAAAATGGAGTCTATGAATGTTGAATGGAATTTATTTATTTCTCTTGCTTCTCTTATTAGTTGGGCTATCGGGTTATCACAATTTACTAACCAGTTTTGGGTAAAGCTAGGCTCTTCAGTTTTCGCTGTCCGTGGGTAGTCAACACCTATTCTATCAAACACTTGTGCTACAGATCTTGCAGCCCATATATCTACATCTAATGTAGTCTCTTTTTTAATTTTATATAAAACTTCATTCTCTTTTTTCTTAAATTCTGATTTCAGACTGTGAGCCTTGTCTTCATCAACTCTTATACCTCTTCTTCTAGTATCAATTAAGATAGGCAACAGTTCCATTTCCATGTCCCAAACATCATGTAAATTCTGTTTAGTAATTTCTGATTTGAATCTTTGCCAGAGCTTTAGGGTAAGTGCTGCATCTTGCTCTGCATAGAAGCCTACATAGCCCGCAGGCAGCCTCCACATGTCAGCTTTGGGGTCAATTCCCCATTCTTTAGCTTTCTCATTTAAAAATGTTTCGTTTTTAATTTCACCTAAATAATCTTTTGCACATGCATTAAGACTAAAACTAAATCTGTTCTCATTAATTAATGCAGCAGCAATCATTGTATCTATAATTTTACCATTAATGTTAAAACCATTTACTAACAACCATCCAACATCGTAACTAGCATTATGAAATATTTTTGTAGCTGGAGTATTTAATACATCTTGCATCCAAGCAGTTGTCATGGCGAGATCCATGTTACCACCTGCATCATGAGCTATTGGAAAGTACCATTGTTGATCAAATGCAGCAACAGCAAAACCTACAATGTGGCCATCAAAGGTTGCCCAACCAGATCCTTTTGTTTTTAAGTTTGGATCTTTAGTCTCTAAGTCGATTGCAATTTCTTTAGCTTGAGATAAATCTGGATATTCAGAGGGACATACCCAATCGCTATCGTTATATATAAAATTAAGTTGATGTGTCATTTATAACTCCGTTACTATCTATAGATATATTTCCTGATATGGATATTCTTACATCATCACTATCAAAAAATGGATACACTGTGTGAGGTAATTTTGCAGGAAAAAATATTATTTTACCTTCATCTTCTTTTGTTAAATTAATTGCATATTGCTCTATGTTTCCTATTATATTTGTGTAACAAAACTCAAATTTAGATTCTATCGGTATTTTTAACCACAAACTATAACTAAAAAGGCCATCGTGTATATGATTAGGGACATATTCTCCTTTTCTTTGATAATTAAACCAAGGGTAATCAAGATTAAAATTAAGATCTTTTGTTAGCAATCTTATATTTTTAAGTTGGGGAAAATTTTTATCATATTCAAGAAAAAGTGTTTTAATGTATTCAAAAAATTCTTCTTTTGTATTTACAAGATATTTGTGCTTTGCAACACCTTTATCTGTACAACCAGATACTAAATCTGGATTCTTTAATTCGGCATAATCACTTTCAGATAATAATTTATTAAACAATTTTTTTGGTACTGTGTCTCTTAAAATACCAAAATTAGGCAAATTTTTTATTTCCATATTTCTTCGTTATTCCAATAAATTAATAGTAAAACAATTAAACTAAATATTAATAATATCAATGAAATAGAGATAATCCATTTCATTTTTTCTTAGCATCTTTCATTCTTTTTATTTCTAATTGACAATAGTGTATTATCTTTTCTAAGTCTTCAACTTTGTTTTTAAATAAATATCTACAAACATATTTCACGACATTGCCTTGAAAGAAAGAAAGTTTATTTTTTGATATAAATTCATAAGGTTGAATCTCAAAAAATTTATAGTGAGATCCCCCAATTTGCTTATCTTGCGGAAATGCATCATCAAACATATCTTTATCACTCATAGTCCAAACCCTTTCAATATTCCTAGCTTTTCTTCAGCGTTAGCAATTTTTTCTATCAACTTATCTACTTCATCAATATGCTGCGGATGTTCTCCTATTCCAACAGGCTTTTCTAGATATATTTTTATAGTCGCTTCAGCTTCTGATATCTGTGCAGTATATCTGTCTTCTAAAGCATCTAGTATTACTTTTCTAAACATTACCCCTCCATTATTTTTAGTTGCGTTAAATTTGATCCGATCGTGCCTTTTACAAATACATTAAAAGATAAACTTATTCTAAGATAATCCTGTGTATGATTCTTAACACAATGTTTTAAGTTTGAAGGAAACAATAGCAGCTTACCTGTGGTCACAGGTATTGTCCAATGTGTTGAATTATACATATTAAAATCTTTAATCTCTGAAAATGTTATTGCGTGATCATCTATCATAAACTCTATTGAGTCATTATCAATATTACTATCTATGTAAAATACTCCTGAGATGTATGAGTTAGGATGACTATGCACATGATGAAATGTATTTTTATTATTATAATTTAACCAAGACTGTGTAATGTATGGAGTAATTTTATTATTAGTGTTTACTATTTGATTAAAGTAATTATTTATATGCTCAAGAAAAAAACCATGTAATTCCTCCAGCTCCTTACTTTCTAATATGTTATTATTAAAAGACATGTAATTGCCGCCACGATTTTTTACAACATTTCCAGTTTGTTGTGCCACAAAAACATTTTCTTGTTCTGTAAGATTTCTATCTAACATTGCACTATACAATGGTATTGAAAATAGTGGTTCAATCTTATGCATAATTTGCTTCATAAAGTTTAAAATATTTTCCTAATGGAAAGTTATATTGATGGTAAGTTCCTAATAAATGAAGTGATCCTTTAGATCTTGTGGCACCTGTATACCACACTCTAAGTTCTTTTATTTTTTCAGATAAATTTTTCTTTTCGTAGTGTGAAGGAAAATTACATTTACTGGCCAAGACAACATTATCTGCCTCACCGCCCTTAACTTGATGTATCGTATCAATAATAATTTTTGGTGGTTGTGATAAATCTACACCTTCTCTCATAAGTTTTTTAAAATACTGCTTATCTTTGTCCTTAAATTTTCTTTTAAATGCTTGTTCCCATGGTTCTTTTTGATCTCGCATACCACACCTTAAATGTAATTCATCAAAAGTAAACACTTGATTTGGATGTGCAAAGCTCCATTTTTTACTTTCAGATGACCGGTATCCGTGGTCTATGTTTAATAAATACTCATACATGACTGTAGCTTCTTCTCTAGTTATAGATCCACCCTCACAAATCTTCTTCCAATTTTCTATTGCAGCAAATTGATTCGGCTCAAATGATTTATTACCTTTTACATCTTGATAATATAAGGATAGGTTACGAGCTTCTGTTTGTAATTCTTTTTTAACATCATTGATTCTTGCTAACACCATCCAACTACCTTCCATGTCCCAAGGTACTTTCTTTAATCCATTCCATCTATGTATAGAGCCCTCTTTACCATTAGAATAAAATTCTTTTTGTACTCTATTGTTACCCATAGAATTTAAAATACACTTAGAAAAAAAATGTACATTCTTATTTAATCTTACAGATTTTTTTAACACCAAACTTCTACCAGGAAAGGTTTGAAAATGTTCTACATCTGCACCATTCCATTCATAAATAGCTTGGTCATCATCTCCTGCAATGTAAACTCTATGTACAGCCTTAGCTAATTTTACAACTAAATCCCATTGTAAAGGTGTTAAGTCTTGAGCTTCATCAACCATCAATACTTTAAACGGTATGGACAAACCCTCATCAATAAATTTTTGTACCATGTCAGTAAAATCCAATCTATCCGGTGTCCGTTGTCCGTTCTCTAACTCCATAGTTTTAAATTCTTCATACCCTGCAATAATAGATTTAAATTGCTGCAACCTCACAGCTTTTCTTGGCTGTTGTTTATATAACCAAACAGGATCTACCTTCATGTTTCTTGCCCTGTCATATATTTGTAAGGACCAATTGTTATAAACTTTAGCATCATCATGGCCTTCTTTGTAATTTACTTTTATTGTTCCGTACTGAGTATGAAACATAAGCATATCTACTTTAGGATCTAATACAGGAATCTCTGAGAATTGTTGTCTAGCTAAACTATGTAAGGTTCTAAAAAATTTAAAATCATCTTCATCATACTCTTTAAATCTTTTTCTAACTCTAGCTACACATTCATCTACTGCTTTGTTGGTGAACGATATGTAACAGATCTCATCAGGTGAGTATCCTTGTTTTAAATATCGCTGCACTCGTTTCAATAAATTTTCAGTCTTACCTGTACCAGGAGGACCAAATATTTTAATTGTCTTCCCATGAAGCTTTTGCTTTAACGAATTTGACATCTTTATTTTTGTGTTCTATTTGGTTAGGTAATTCTACCACCCAATGTCTGCTACTTATACCCTGGAATTTCTTTTTAGGTGTAGCACCACCGGATTCTAAAAATTTTGTGCAATCTTTTTCAGACCAATTATAGCCCATTTTCTTAATAAATTGCCTAAATGTTTCTAATTTAAATCTCATTTCGGCCTCATCTTTCCAAATGTTACCATTATCTATTTGATCAAATTCTGTTGTGTCCTCAACATCTTCTAAAAATCTTGTCATTCTAGAATTAAATACATCCATCTTTTCTTCAATTGCATCAAACCCTTCCATGTCTTGTTTGTTACTTACTAATTCTTCAAGCCAATCTCTATAAGGATCTGGATCTCTCTTGCTTGGTTTTAAAGTTCTCCAAACTATGTCATAGTTAAGTAGCTGCTCACCCAAAAGTTGCTGCTGATATAATTGTTTTGTTGATAGTCTAATTGATTTACCTTGAATAGGTAAAATCCAATAAGGTTCTGGATATGAATTAACTTTAATTAATTTACCGACTTCGGGTAACGCTTCATTAGCTCCAATCCCAAACTTACGCTTAATGCAAGTAGATGATACGCAGTGCATTCTAGCGATTGACGTTTTACATTTGTACGCATATTCTTTATTTTCTACACCTTTAAAAATATTTTGCAATTCTTTTGGATGTAAAGATTCTGAACAAACATTTGTCATCATAGATCTAGTCCAATCTTCGTACATCACTGGATCTGGATTAATTTTTTTTGCTAATACTGCAACATTAAACATTGCATCATTTCTACCCTCACCTTTTTGTACTTTATTTTTCATAAAATTAACTACACAAGGTGGGTAATCTTTTGTTTCGTCATCTTCTAAAATCTTTAATTTGTTAAAATCAGCAGGAGTTAATCTGTATTGTTCTACAAATTTAAATAAATTATCTATCTTGATTGAGTTACCATCATTATCCATAGCAACTCTTGTAGACAAATGTGCTTTTTGATAGGGAAGGTTTACAAAATTACCTTTTCTTTTTGCATTCCAATCTTCAGGAGTTAAATCAACTTCATCCTGTGCAGGATATATATCAGTTGTTGTATCGTTAACACCAAGATCAGATGCTATCTCAATTAATTTTTTTCTCATCGAAGATGCTGCAACAACACCTTTGATAAATAAAATTAAATGGAGTCCGTTGGATTTTGATCGGAACGGGACGAGCGGGTACTTCCTTTTCCGTATAATTCGTATAACTTCTTGATGTTGTATATTGTAGCGATCAACATCGATGACCCCCCAACTGCATGTATTATTATCTCTGATAGGGACAGACCCATAGTATTTTTCTCCTTTTAAATGTTGTAGCCAATCCTCTCTGAGCATTGGTCTAGGTTCAACCCAGTGTTTGAATTCTTGTTTACCGTCCTTACCTCGAGTCTGACCTAGGGGTTTAGAAGCACCAAAATATGTAGATGAGCCCTGGAAGAGTTGTACAAACTCTTCCAAGGTGTTGTCAAGTATGTCCATAGATTAGAATGGAGTTTTTTCTGAACTCTCTTCGTTACCATGTTTGACTTTTACAGATCCTTTTTTACACGTCTCATAGAATCCGTGTGCTGCTTCAAGAATAACATTGTCGGTCACTTGGCCAACATGTTCTATTTCCCAGCCATACCATGAGCCTAACTGATTTTTTTCTAAAACAGTTCTCATTTTGTATTGCTGCGTGAAGGGTGCAGGTTTAAAGAAACCTTTACCATCAGCTCTTTTTTGTCTTAAAGACATCATCATTGAGTTCCACTTCTTTGATTTTTTTCTCTGAGTGGACTTCATGGTTACAAGTGCAGTAGATTGAGAAGCCTCCTCACATATTAAAATATAGTGAGATGCTGTCTCCTCAACATAGTTACCGTTTTCGAGTCTATCTTTACCACCATCATCTCTAGTAGTTTTAGACATGATATCTGATGAAGCTGGATAGACATTTACTGGTGCAACTGCACCTTGATCTCTATCCTTCCATTCGATGTACTCTAACTTGTAGTAACAAGGAATAACAATAATACCATTTTTACCATCATAAAGTTGATTGGTTACAGTATTATAAATCATACCCGGTCTTGCAGCTTCTATGAACTGACTATCACCTTGTGTTACTTGTGGTGACAATTGTCCAAGAACTTTTAAGAATGGTAATGCAACACTTTTAGCATCTACATTATCAAACCCCTCATCAGCAAAATTTTCTATATTTATTGCTGCTACAGGTGCCTCCTTTTTAACTGCCACTTGATTGTTGTCTTTTCGTTGTCCGTTTTTCTCTATCATCTATTTCTCCTTATTAGTGATTTTAGTCTTATTTGCTATATATACTCCAAACATGTCGAAGGGTAATTCCTTACCATTTTCGACTTGATCCCTTACGAATGCTTTTAAGGTCATTGGCTCAACTTTTTGTTTTTGATTATAGTTGAATCCAAATTTCTCACAAACACTTATGAGTTCTGATACTTGGTTGTCCTGGCCTTTGTCGAATGCAGTAGTAATAGTATTTTTTATTAGATCTTCATGACCATTACTTCTTAACCAACTGAAAGCCTCTTCAACTCTAGACTCAGGAATCTTAGCTGCATAAAAAGGTTTTACTTCTACAGTAGAACCATCATGTAACTTAAGCAAAGATACTCCTGCTTCTTGCATCATTTCAGGTATTATCCTTTCCTCAAAATCTTTAGCTTTAGATTTGAGTAAAGAAATTTTTTCTTCTTCTTGTTCTATTTGGGAACGTACTTCTTGTAATTGGTGACATTTTTCAGTGATAGATTTAACACTATCCTTATCAATGTCGATATTAGACATTTTTTCGATATCCATAATTCCTCCTTATCGCCTTATAAATATCTATTTGACGATTGCAACAAAAAAATATAAAAAGATTTTGATGTGGAAATACCCCTATAAGACTCAGCCCTATGAGCACCAAAGGTTAGCTTTAAAAGAATCAGCTGATAAAACAGAATACGCATATTTTATGGAGATGGGTACAGGTAAAACTAAAGTAACCATTGATAATATAGCATGGTTGTATATGCAGAGAAAAATTACTGCATGTTTAATAATTGCACCAAAAACAGTTTATACAAATTGGGAATCAGAAATAGAAATACATCTTCCAGATGTAATTAAATATACAACTTATAAATGGAATTTAGATAAACCTAAACAATTATATAAATTAAACGAATCAAAAGATTTAAAAATATTTTTAATTAATATAGAAGCTCTATCAACTAAAAGAGGTCTTGAAGGTTGTGCTGAATATTTACGAGCTAATAAATTAAATATGGTAGTGCTGGATGAATCAACGACCATAAAAAATAGAACAGCAAAAAGAACAAAAAACATATTGAAGCTACGAACACTATCCGCCATAAGGCGTATACTAACAGGATCGCCAATAACAAAATCTCCATTGGATCTATATACACAATGTCAGTTCTTAAATCCAGAACTTTTAGGCTTTAGTAGTTATTTAACCTTTAGAAACAGGTATGCAGAAATGGCTGATATTCCAGTAGGTTCTAACAGATGGATATCCATACCAAAATATTACAAAAATTTAGAAGAACTTGAAACTAAACTTAAATTATTTTCATCTCGTGTAAGAAAAGATGAGTGTTTAGACCTTATACCTAAGGTAAGACAAAAGAGAAGTATTGAATTAGACGGTGATGCTAAGAAAATTTATGACAAATTAAGAATAAATGCACTAGCAATCATAGGAGATAGCACAGTATCTTTTAGTAATAAATTGACAGAAATTGTTAAGTTACACCAAGTGTGTAATGGTTTTACCAAAAATGATGATGGTGAGATAATGCAGCTACACAACCAGAAGTTAAAAGCTTTAGAAGAAATTTTAGAGGAGACAGATGGTAAGGTAATTATCTGGGCAAATTATATTTATAATATTCATGAGATTAAAAAATTTCTAATTGAAAAATATGGAAAAGAATCTACAGTATGTATTTATGGAGAAGTTGGCGTTGAAGATAGAAAAGATGCTGTACATCGTATACAAAACGATGACAGTTGCCGTTTCCTCGTTGCTAATCCTACTACTGGGGGCTTTGGTCTTACTCTTACCGCTTGTAATACTGTTATCTATTATTCTAACTCATACAACCTAGAAGTTCGTATGCAGTCTGAAGATCGTGCACATCGTCTTGGCCAAAAAGGAACTGTAGTTTATATCGATATAGTTACTCGTGGTACACTTGATGAAGCAATTATGAAATCACTAACCAACAAAGGGAGAATAGCTGCTAAAGCTCTTGGGGAAGAAGAACTTAAGAGTTGGCTTTTATAATGGAAACAATAATAATTATTGAATTAGCTTTACTTGCTATAGGCTTTTACTTAACTCAGTAAATTTTTCACATCTTTCAAGAAACTTTTCGCCATATTCTTTTAAATCTGGCTCTTGAAGTTTAAATTCTTGATATTGAAGATCTCGGGTACATATTGATATTACTCCTTGTTCTATAGGTCCGTAGTTATCAGTATGAGCTAAATAATATGCTCCTAGTTGAAGTTTATAATCTTCAACCCATTCTTCTCGTTTAGGTCTGTTTGACTGTTTCCAGTCAACTATACTTGGTTTTCCGTAAGCTATTGCAGTTAAATCACAAGTGCCTGCAAATTTATTAGCATACTGTAAACTTATTTCGTTTCCCCAGATTTCATCTAATTTAATATTGTTTAAAATAGTTTTTGCCATCATTCTAGGTTTCTTACCTTCGTCTCCATCATTGTAATAGCCTTGACCATTTAATGCATACTCAATGACTAGGTGCATTTCAGTTCCAATAGATGAAGCTTGTTGCATAATTCTATCAGCTTCTTTATCTCCAACCTTACGTCTCCAGTTATCTAGGAAGCGTTTATCTTTAGTTGCTGAAAGAATTGTTGTTACACTAGGTACTTTTACATTATCTACTAAATATTTACGACCTGTTGTATCTGAGAATCTGTTGTAATGTTTGTAAGGGTATTTCTTTACCAACTTCATAAGAAGTTAATACTACATATGGTTAGAAAGTACAGCTAAAAGTATAGCACCCAGTCCACAGATAATAAATTTTTCCATTCTAGCTATTCGTGCTTCCATTCTATCTATTCTTTCAAATGTTTGTTTCTGCATGTATCTGCAAATTCTTTCATGATGTTCTATCTTTTGCAGTGCAGATTTTTTAGCCATTATCCCCTCTGCCTTCTTGCAGCTATTTGTGCACTTAGTGGATCGTTAGGAAATAAAGCTGTCACCTGTTGCGGTGTCACTTGTCCGGTAGCCGGTGTTGGTGTTGCAGGTAAAGAGTTATTGACTGCTTGATTAGGGTCAACTAATTCATCTTCAATACCTTCTGTTATGTTAGCTCGCGTAGCTTCTTCATCTCTTGCTTGTTCATCAATTTCTACTTCTTCTCTATTTCTTACTGTGCTTGCAAGATAATCCACCATTTGGTTATCTGTTTCTGTGCTTCCAGATGAGCCTACAAAATCTTCAGCAAACATATTTTCTATTGTTTCTTTAGGTAATGTTTTATCATCATATCTTGGTTGTTCTATCTTAAAACTTTGTCCAAGTAATTCATTTTGTATTTCTTTTGGATCTACAGTTTTAGGATTTACTTTTGGTAAATCTTCATCTTCATCGCTTAAATAATTCATTAATCTAGCAAAGGCTTCTCTTTTTTGTGTAAGTCCTGCTGCAGTTAATTTACTATTTACACTTCTAATTTTAAAGTTGTTATCAAAACCAATCTTCTTACCTTTTAAACCTTTTAATAATTCTTCAGGTAACAGTGCATCATTCATATATCTTATCGCAGTTGGGTCAGTTAACATTCTTCCTGCTCGTCTAGCTAACAATAAAAATATTGCTGGTGCAAATGGATTAACTGTAAACATACCTGCTCCCACAAACATACCACCAGCTACAGATCCAAATGACCCGAGTGTCATTCTTCTCTGTAGGAAGGTAGATGTATCAGATAAAGGTATATCTGAAATCGCTTTCATATAATTTGTAAATTTATAAAACTCGTTTGTTCCGTCTTGTCCTAGTAGTTTAACCATTTTTTCTCTACCAATATCGGAAGTCGCTTCACCTATACCAAGTTTATTCATAAATTTATTTATATTG
>TARA_R100001460_G_scaffold32478_4_pt1 | contig 28902 bp, 48 predicted proteins | sample TARA_R100001460 | Tara Oceans TARA_R100001460 (sample SAMEA2622190) | marine metagenome | biome: marine biome (ENVO:00000447); feature: surface water layer (ENVO:00002042); material: "saline water (ENVO:00002010), including plankton (ENVO:xxxxxxxx)" | depth 5 m | reverse complement strand
ATCTTCTCTTACATGAATTAGTATTCTTTCGCCACCTTCATCAGCCTTACGATAACCTTCTTTAGCTATGCTTTCTTTTAATCTTTCTAATTGTGGACTAGACATTCTATATTTTTCTTCTCCAGCATGACCTTTTATGTTGAATATTTCTTTTGGACTTAATTTAATATTATCAGCAAAGCCAGTCACTCCACTTACATTGCCTATAGTTATATCCTCTCTTGGTTTACCATAATTTTTTACTAGATCTTCTATGTATTCGTTATTTTCTCTAATTTTTTTTTCAACGTATGTTTCGCCAGTCAACACATCTAAAAATTGTGGATTATCTATTCTAATAGTTGCACCCTTTCTTAGATCATTTAAAGACTTGGGTAATGCACCAAATAGTTCTTCAATACCTTTTTTTACTATAGGCTTTACCATTATGTGCCCTCATCCAAGCCTGCTAGTGCTCCTATAGTGCCCACAGAGGCATATGGAACAATAGTTGCTAGTATCTCGCCACTCTTAGCCTCTTTAGGATCAAACTTAGCGTATAGGCTTCTTACATCGCCTTTATCTGGATTAAACAAACCTACTGTCCCAGCTTCGCTTGTTCTATATCCTGTAAATCCTAGCTCTTTTAGTTCTTTTTGTATTTGTGGTCTTTCAAGGATAGACCATTCTCCAGATTGAACTCTATTTAGAAGTTTATATTCATCACTTTCGTCAGAGAACTTTGCTAATATTTTTTCTTCTAACTTGTCAAAATCAACATCGTCTTCAAAATCAAATAATTTATCTGTTTTAATTTTAACTGGATATATTCGTGATGCAGATAAAAATTCTTCATCTGTTTTTGGATTATACACAGTATCAACATCAAAGTCTGGATATTGACCACTACCCATATTTCTTTTTTGTCTGTTATATTCTGCTTGTGTCATTATTCTTTTATCTTGCAAGACTTGATTAGCTAGTTCTTTGTCACTTGTAAAATAAGTTGCACCTCTTGTGTCTAGAGGATCAAATATACTGTCTTGACCATAAGCACCTTTTTCTATTGACATTTGAGGATCAAATTTATCTATGTCCTCTATGGTGGAATGATAGTAAATGTTAGGATCAAAGGTATCAAAGTATTTTTGGTTTTTCTTAGGTAAAGCTCCACGCCTTATTTCACTTCTGAAATAATTTTCAATATCATCCTTACTACTAAATGGATTACCAACAATCTTGTTTTGTTTCGCACCTTGTTTCACAAGTTGTCTTAAAGCACCTATATTCATGCTACCAAGCCTTACATGACCAATACCTAGCCTTTGTTTTCGGTCCAGGTGTGTCACAGTTATGTCTAGCTCTGAAACTCTTTCTATTACCTTTTTGGTTTTTCTTGATCTTCATATTAGGATCACCAAAAGTTACACGCTTTATTCTATCTCCATCAGTAACATAAACCACAGACTTCTTTTTGCCATAGGATGTTTCACCTTTAGCAATACGTCTAGGTTTGTTTAGTGTAACCTTTTTGCCCTTATAGGTAGCCATTACTTCTTCTTTTGTGCTGACGTATGTACTGTTTGTATATCAAATGAAGCCTTTTTAACTGCACCTTTATGTGGCTTATACTCGCCTTTCATTAACTTGAATCCGCTGCCAGACTTCATCCAATGAAAACCTTTAGGTGCTTCAACTGCTTTTTTTGCCATTTTTTTTCTTCCTTTTCACTATTGTTTTTACGTTTGTAGGTTTACCACCAACTCCTTGAGCTTTTGATCTCTTTCTTGTTACTGCAGACTTAATCTGTGATTTAGACATAGCGTTTGCTTTTGCTCTAGGCACACACTTAGGATATTTTCTCTTGGCATCTTTCTTTTGTTTTGTCCTACCACACTTGGCAAAGCCACCACCTTTCTTCTTAGAGCCAATATCTACCCAATCTTGTTTAAACCACTTTGTAAGTCCACCACTAGTCTTTGCCATTATGCTGACCTATAGCCTCCACCTCGTTTTTTGTATGTCCGAACAAGCCAGGCATTTGCATATGCGGAGGGATAAACATCAAATTTACGTTTTGCTTCTGCTTTTACTCTAGCATATAACGCTTTATTTGTAGGTATAGAACCTTTCTTTTTTGTGCTTTTCTTTTTCTTAACTGCCATATCAACTCCTATGTAGCTGGTATTAATCTTTGTGCATACTCATAGGCTTCTTTATCGCCTAGATTTCTTTTTATTTCTAAGAATTTAGATGCTTCATCTATTAATTGTTGGTCAACTGGCTGAACAGGCAAGTCCATTTGCAGTTTTCTTTGATCTGCGGGCATTGCCTTTAACGTACCAAAACCTTTGCCTTCTGCTCTAACATTCTTCATAGGCTCTCTAAGCATGATAGTTCTTGGTATTCCAGTTCCAAAAGTAAATACTTCTGCTCCTGGTGCTTTAGATATCTTTGTGTCGTATGATGGGTGTGTGCTAGGTGTCATGCCTGACTTAATGTCTGAAAATCTGCCACCCATGCCTAGAAAATCCTCTGCTATTAATCCTGGGTTTGTAACTGCAAATCTCAACTGACCTATGTTCGGGCCGCCAGCATCTTGTACTTTTGCCTTATCAAATGCTTTCACCAATTCACTTCTAGGTGATCCTACTAATCCTTTAAAATAACTTTCAAACTCATTCATATTGTTTAAATTTGGCATATTTGCAAAAGGAGTTTTACCATCTTTTACTTTATTACGAATTGCATCAGTAATATCATCAAGTTGTTTTCTTGATAATTTTTTTGCTTTTAATGATTCAATTATTAAGTTTGCAGTATCTAATGAAAAATCACCACCAGATGCACCCATAGCAGTTGTCATGCCAACTGGCTTACCACCCATCTGTTCTACTGTCTCTACAGTCTTATTGATATCCTTCATAACTGACATCATTGAAGCCCAGCTTTGATCTTTGTCATCCATGAATTGAATACCACCACTTGTTCTGACTGGGTTTTCAAAATCTATATCACCTATTCCAGTTATAATAACGTCTCTACTTGACCTATCTCCAACTAATGGAACAATCGTTTTACCTTTTAGCAAAGATGCATCTGAAGCAAGTGTAGGATCTTTCTGTATTGCACCCACTTGTGCTCTCATGGAAAAGTCTTTAAGTGGATCTCTTTGTGCTCCTTTTAATTCTGTAAAATCCATTTGAAAAGGTAATGGGTTTTCATAAAGAAAGTCTTTCATTCTAAATTTTTCAGCACCAACGCTTCTCAAATCTTCGCCAGTAATCTCAAATTTAGGCAAAGCACCAAACTTTTTAATTAAATCTTCGCTTGTATTGCTAATATTACCTAATGCTCCAAGCTCATTACTGCTAAATAATGGTTTAAAGTTCTTAGTTAAGAATTGCTTTACTAGATTTCGTACAATGGGATCAGCCATTTATGCCATCTTTGTTTTAGTCTTTTTTTTCTTTTTCTTTTTAAGCATGGCTAATTTTTTAAAATCAGCACCAGTCAACTTGTTTCTTGGCTTTGCTACGTTGGCTATCTTCTGTTGTTTTTTTGAGTATACTTTTCCTGGCATGATTATAATCTCCCATAATAAAGTTCAGTTGCACCATATACTTTAAGTTTTTTCATAAGATCAGGAATATCGCTGGCAAAAAAATCAAAGTTATGTCCACTTGCATAATATCCATTACCCTCTTTGAAAACACTAATAGCATCTTCTAAATTTGGACCGATGAATTGAGCTATTACTCCATAATCCTCGCCCACTTGCTCAACCCTACCTTCTGGCATATCACTTAATGGGATAGCCTTTTGTAAATTTGCTAAAGCACCAATATCATTTGGTATATTTTGCATATCTACATTCCTATTTTTGGTGATGAATGTCCTAGTATCTCATCCATGACACTTCTCATATCGCCACTATCAACTTTCATTACTTTGACTTTCATGCCATCACCCATGTGCTCTTCTTCCATTTCTGTTTCTTCTTCTTCGTCTGGAAGAACCATACCTTGGTAACATAACAATAGAAAGTTAACTAACTGATCTGGTGTTAACTCCAATCCTGGCGAATCGTGAGAAAACCCCATCTTTTCCATAAATAGTTCAGCATTCTCTTCCATATTCTCTACGTTAATATCAGCCATATTTTACTCCTTTTTTAAGTTTAATATTTACAATAAGACCAAGTGCATAACATACACCTTCGCCTATTTTACTTATAACCTTTACAACCTTATTGTTCTTGCCATATCTACCTTTGGATAAGTCAAAAGCCATTTGTTTTGCCCATGCTAGTGCTAAAGGTTTAACTATTTTATATGTAAAGCCTTTATACCTTAGTTTTGTAGCTACATACTTACCCCATAAACAATATCCACGATATACATTAGGGTCAACTCTCTTGCCATAAACTTGATCATATTTGTAGATATATTTTTTCATTTCACCCATTTCATAGAGTGCAGTACAAATATAAGTTCCATCACCACCACTTCCAGATGCCTCTTGATTTTCTCTTGTAACTGCTTTGGCAAAATTAGGATCGTATCCCTTCATGTTTGTTACGTTAGTTTGATTGATTGCATCAGCGGCGTAGTCTTTGGTTGACTTCATATTATCATCTATTTGGTTTTGAGAAATTGTGTCATCAAAATAAAAACCTCTATTCATTTGGTTTTGAAAAGAACGACTACTGTAAGGGTTTGCCTTTGCATCAGATGGCATCATTTTGCCTCCAGCACCTTTTACCATTTTATTTGGATTGCCACCAGTGTACATAGAAGCTAAGTCTAATCCTGGTATGCTTTGACCAAATTGGTTCATCTCATAATTACTTATTACACCATCTTTATCAGTGTCAGAAATCATTCCTCTTACTGTTTGCACTGCAGAATTTGGGTTTGATGGTTGCTTTACATTATTCATAAAGTTTGTTGGATTGCCTAATAATTTATTTGCGGCTTCTTCTGCTTGATAATTTCCTATCAAAGACCCAACTGCTATTGGTGTTCCCATTCCACCAACAAAGCCAAGTCCACTAGTTAGGGCAGTAGTTGGAGTAAAATTATACAGACCAAATAAATCTGTACCATCATTTTGTCCTTGTACACCTAAAGACAATTTATCAAATTCGCCTCTAGTTAGATTTCCTAATGCACCAAGTCTTTCAGCCATAGTTGCCTCTTATGTATTAGGAGCATTATAAGAGTTAATTGGATCTCTAGGATTAAATGTTCTATCTTTACCTTGCATTTGTTGCATCATCATTAAGTCTTCTGGTCTAGGTGTTGGCATTGCCATAGGTGCTTCATTTTGTCTAGGCAGTCCACTTAGTGCACCCATTCCCATATCAGATTTTGCTCCTCCAGAGAAGTTCTGAGGGTCAACTCTTGCAGATCGTTCTTCTATTGCAATTGCTTCAAGAGCTTGATCTTCTGTTAAACCCATTGCCATTAAAGCGTTTACTTGATCTACGACTGTCATAGGCACTGGCATTTCACTATTCATACCCATATCCATGTTAGCTGGAATGTTTTCTCTAGACCTTGCACCTTCTATAGTTCTCATATCTCTATCAGACATTGCACCAGCCATTTTTTGCATTGGCAAGTCTGGTCTTTGTGGCGGTAAGTCTACTGGGTTTCCAGTTACAGAATCAATGAATTGCCCTGTTGGTGTTATAACTATTGGCATTATCTTAGCTCCTTTTGTAGTTTAATAGCGTTTTTTTCTCGTTCTAATTGTAGTTCTAATTCTAGCTTTGCTACTTTTGCTTGTAATTCTTGTTGTAACTTAGCTTGCTCTATTTGCATATCTTGCTTAGCTTCTGCTTCATTGATTGCTAGTTTCTGTTGTGCTTTAGCTTGATCAGCTTGTATCTGCACTTGTGTTCTAGCTTTCAACGCCTCTGCCTCTAGTTTAGCAAGTTCTTGTGCATATTGTAATGGGTTACTAGCTTGTTGTTGCTGATTTGCCATTGCTAGTAGCGGTGCAATTGCCTGCATTTGTGGTGCTTGTTTAACTACTTCAGCCGCCCTTTGACTTATGACCATATCTGTCGCTGGATCTATATCCTCAAATTTAAACTTTGGATCTTTGAGATTTGGCAATGGAGGCATCTCCATATTAATACCACTTTGCATCCGCTGCCTGTACAACAATGCTATATGTTCAGCTATATGAGCAATTAATATTGGTTGCATAGCTCTTGCCCCTGGATTTCCAGCTAGAGAAGGATCAGATAAAAACTGCATATGTACTGCAATGTGACTATCATGGTCTTGCTCTGGGAATGCTCTTATAGGCTTACCATACATAACAGACATATTTTCATCTATTGGATCTAATCTAACTGCTTCTTCTGGTGCTTTAAGTATTTCATCAATATTATTAATTCTAATCGCTTCATACATTCTTTTGTACGCCTCATACTGATCATGTAGTTGAGGTGCTGAATTAGCCATCTGTAACACTGCTTGAGCTTGTGCTATTCTTTGTGCAGTACTAAATATGTTTGGATCACTGACTGGAATAATATCTATTCTATCGTTAAAGTCTTTAGCATATATAATTGTATCTACACCACTTTGTGCAAACTTAAATTGTTCTGGTAGATACTCTGCATTTAATTTAGATAAAAGTTTAAACTCTTGCCCTTGTGCATAATGTAATCTTTTGTGTATGGCACTAAATGATTTACTACCTTGCTCAATCAGTGCGACAGTACTTCCAACGGGAGCATTTGGATTAACATCCCCAACATTTAGGTCTGCAGTATTCGCAAATCTTCTACCAATATCAGTGATAGCATTCATTAGATTGAACAAGGTTTGAGATGGTTCTTTAAAAGGCAGTGGCATTATCGCTTTGTTCACATCATCTACAGTAGCATCCAAGTCAGCAAATTCACCTGGATTAATCTGCATCTCTCCACCAGTAACTCTACCCTTTAATTTAAACCCACCTTGCATATTTGCAAAAGCCGCACTATCTAACAGTGCTCTTAATGACCCAGTAGCCGCTCTACCAAGTCCACCTATCATATGATACAAACCAAAACCATAGAACCCAGTTCCTGGTAAAAACTTGTAACTTACGAACCAATCTCTTCTTTTCTTTTTCTTATCTTCTTCTTCCCAATTACGTCTTACTGCAACAACCTTTTCTGAATCATAGTCAATTGTAACTACATAAGGTAGGTGAACTTGATTATCTTCATCTTGATCTACATCATCAATTCCATCAAAACTTTGATAGCAATGCATCTCTAACAATGTCATTACCTCATCTTTAGATTCACTATTGTAAGGATCTACGCCTTCTATCTCACTTCCAATATCTCCACTTGGATCTATGTCTTCTGAGGTATATTTGCTTGGTAGATATAAACCAGACTGCACATACTTGTTAAAGTCGTTTCTTGGCATTCTAATTACATGAGTATATCTAATAGACGTATAAAGATCTTTACTCTCTGGCGATACTACAAAGTCTTCTGCTTTCACGAATTGAGAACACTGTCTTTCTAAGTTTGCATCCCACCATATTTTTTTAAATGTATGACCAACTAATGGTAGCTGAAATAACATCTGATCTAAATCTGGAAAGTACTCTGGCATCTCTTGAGTAATCTGATAATTCATATAATCTTTTACTCTTTTTGCCTGTTCTTCCATCTCCTCATTTGGATCGCCAACTATTACAGTTTTGACTGGCCCGCCACTTGGATATAATTCTGCTATTGCTCTTGCATTAAATTGTGTTGCGGCTTCTGCTATCATAGGATGAACTACAGTACTCAATCCTCTTGATGCTCTTTGATCTTCTTCTTCCTCTTGACCACCTTGTGGATCTAATGTCTCTAAGCCTTGCTTATATCTAAACTCCCACTCTGATCTAGCGTTCTTATCTGTTTCATAAAAACTAATTAAATCACTAGCGACTGCATTTAATTCTTTTGCATCAATTTGTTCTGCTAAGTTTTCATCAAAGCCAGTTTCTGACTTCTCTTCAATGTCTAGACTTGGATCACCAACTAGAACTTCATCATTACCAATTTCTTCAACTTGAAAATTGTCTGAAGGCATAGCTTCAGCAAAGGGAATTACTTGAGGTTCTCTAGCCATATATTGTCATCCTTCTCTCTTCTGTACTATCATCTTCGTCATAATCTGTAGAATGAGTGATAAACCAACCTTTTCTCAATCTTAACCAAGCCTGTGTACAAGTGTCAACTATATCATCATTATCACCCGCAGGAAAGGCTGAACATATATCAATTAGATTTTTTGCCCATTTTTTCCCATGTGGATAATATATTCTACCATCTTCTAACAATGCAGAACTACTATGTGCTCTTGCAATCTTGTCTCTGTCTGGTGAGTAAGCCAACACTGGTATCCCACCCATTCTTAAATCTTGTAGCAAACTTTGTCCACTAGCCTTCTTCTCTATCAAAACTGTATCAGGCTGCCAGTCATCATATGCTTCTTGTGCAAGTTTCCTTAATTCTGGATACGTTACTCTATCATACCACATTTCTACTACTATAGCATTAACTTGTCCATTCATCTTAAAAATACCCCAAGTAGTTCTTGCACTGTAACTACTTGTTTCTTTTGTACTGAAGGCAGTATCATAGCTTTGGACTAAGTAATCTATCTCTGGCAAATCTTCTTTTTCCCAGGGAACCCACCATTCAGCCTTTAATATCCCACCACCTTTTGGCATAGGTCTTTGTTGTAGTTGTCCAGCACTTGCATATGACCCTAGACTTTTCTCTAATTGCTCTAATGTACTATGATCTATTCTCTTTTCCCATAGCAGTTCGCCTTCTTTTGTTCTTGGATCTGTAAACCCTAATGATGTTTTGGTAGGTGTTGGATGACCTATTTCATATCTTGCGGGTAAGCATAAGTGATCCCAGTCATTATATTCGTTTGCCAATATGTGCCCAGTAAGATCGTTCTCATGTACTCTTTGCATAATAATAATAAATGCACCAGTCTTAGGATCGTTCAATCTTGTCTGCATAGCTTGATCCCACCATTCAAGAACTCCTTCTCTAACTGTGGATGATTCTGCTTCTCTTACGTTATGTGGATCATCAATAACTATTATGTCACCACCTTCTCCAGTTAGTGCTCCATCTACTGACGTTGCTATTCTTTGACCAGTCTTATCATTCTCAAATCTTTGCTTTTGGTTTTGATCTGACGTTAATGAAAATGTATCTCCAAAATATCTTCTGTACCAAGCACTATCAATTAATCTTCTACACTTAACGCTATCTCTAATTGATAAAGATCCTGCATAACTTGCAAATAGAAATCTTTTAGATGGTTGTATTGTCCAAGTCCAAGCTGGTAGTGCTACTGCTACGCTTATAGACTTCATATGTCTTGGTGGGATATTTATTATAAGTCTTTTTATATCGCCTTCTACGACTGCTTGTAGATGTTCTGATACTGCATCTATATGCCAATTGTCATAAAAATCTCTGCCGGGTTCAATCGCTTCCCAAGAGTTTTTCGTGAACTCCTTCAATGACCTTTTCATTTCCTCTGCTTCCACCTTCTGTAGTAACTGAGGTAAGGATTGATTTAAGTTTGCTAAGTTCATTGTCGCTTATCCTAGTTAAGTCTATTACTTGCCTTTGCTCTACTATAGTTTCCTTCTCTATCTTATCTTGCCAACCCGCTCTGTTTTTCAAATAAAAAATCATTGCAGTATTATCGCCTTCAAGAGCTTTCTCATATAATTTGTTAGTTACTCTTTGAATGCCTCTACCCTTACCTCTTTTTATAGCCTCTCCAAACTCTTTAAACTCGTTCTGTTTATCATACAAAGTTGATTCGCCTATCCCTAGAGCTAGAGCTATCTGTTCAGACGTAAGTCCTTGAGATGCATAGGCTTCTGCTCTTTCACACATCTCTTTTGTAACTACAAATTTAGGTCTACCAACCTTATTATTTTTCTTAGTAAGTTTCTTAGTCATTATAACACCATTTCAAATTGCTCATCATCATTCACAATTGTGTCTACATTTTTTTCAAACCCAACTTTTTCATTTGCTCTTAGCCTTGTGTAGAGTTTAAAGTCTTGCTCCTTCAACAATAGCATAGCATCTTCATACTTTTGATCTAGAACTTTTTGTGTGGCTTCATCTATATCAGACGTAATATCCATCTGTATTCTCCTCTACAACTTCTTCATAAACCTTAGTTGTATTGTTATATGTAAAAAACTTTTGTCCTATGTGACCATATACACCTTGTTCCCTTATCTTTCTTGTAATGATTTTAGTAGAATTATCTTCAAAGTCTCTATGAACTACTAATGCAGTATCACTCATGTTTGCCCAATGTGCAGAACCACTCACTTGATATAAATCTGGTGGAGGAACTACGCCACTATCATTCCTCTGTAATTTATGTGGATGAGCTACCATCCAAACTACTAATTGATGGTTTCTTGCAAACTGCTGACACTTAGCAATTATGTCACGAATGTGTTCATCTTCTCTTTTAGAATAATCTCTATTAGGACTGATCTGATTAAATGGGTCTATGACTAAACCCTTGATACCAAACCTTTGTTTAGCAATTTTTGCCTTACCTAATATAAATTCTATGTCTGGAATCTCTTCTGTATTTTCAATAAATTTAAAATGATTATCTAAAAACTCTATCCCACTGTTTAGATCGTCTTGGGTAATTCTAGCAGTCAGTCCTATATCAAATGGCTTTCTGCATCTCTTCTCAAGTAAACGCCTAATATGGTTTGGAGTTGAATGCTCTGGACTAAATATTGCAAAGTTCCAGTTCTCATTCTCTGCCAAGTTTAAAAGTATCTGATCTAAAAAATTACTTTTACCATGATTTGGAATACCAGTTATCAAGTTAAATGTACTTGGCATGACCTTGTATATTTTATCTAACTCTTTGAATCCAGTGCTAAAAGCCTTCTGCTCATTACCATCATAAATGTTCTGAACACTATCGTGATACTCTTTTACTCCATGCAAACCTTGAACTGGAAACTCTTCAGCATATTGTATACATTCTCTAAGAACTTGTTTATCATATTTTATTAAACATTCGTTGGCATCTTTACATTGCCAATCATCTTCACGAGGAAAATTGACAACTTTACATATGTCTTTACCAAACCTATGAATAATCTCCAACCTCAACGCCTTGCCATTTTCATCAGCATCTGTAGCTACAATCACTTCATCTGCATCAAAAATCCATTTAGAGTGTTCAAACGCCTTAAACCTTTTATCGTCAGATTTAAACTTGGGTGTTTGAGGTGCTCCATCTGGTAGACTAACTACATTTCTAAATCCAGCCTCATACAATGCCAATACATCCATTTCACCTTCCACAAAGATTACATTCTTCATGTTAGTTTCTTCCCAAAATGTTTTTAACATATCTATATTATACAAGCACTTAGTTGCATTTTTTTCCTGCAGAAACTTCTTATCTCTAGTTCTGCTTTTAATGTTTACTATATCTCCATCTAAATAGTATGGGAAACACAACTTGTGATCTTTAGTAAATAATTTAAATGTCTCTGCAGTAGCTTGAGATATCTTTCTGTTATGCAACCAAGTTATTGAATTTTGTGATAGATCGTGATTCGCATTGGATACAATTGGAATTGGTGGTGCTAATTGTATTCCCTCATCTCTAACAACTTTAGATTGTCTTATTGGTAAGTTGGCTCTACCTTCTCTAACACCTCCACTCCAATCACAGTGATGACACATCCAAACGATAGAATCATGTTTAACTGTTACTGAAAGACATGGATCGTGCTTCTTTCTCCTACTTGGACTGCAGTTAGGGCATCTAGTCCTATAATCGCCTTCACTATAGCTATTTAAAAAAATTCCTTCATCTTGAGCTTTTTCTATAATTGTTTTTTCATTATTCATCATTTTTTTATCCTACTAATAAATTTAAGTTTGTTGTTCGTTGTTTTGGTTTCTCTATATCGTTAAATCTTTTTTGTGATAACCAAGTCTTAGCGTGTGGAATATATTTTTCATCTTTCCCGGCCTGCGACTTAGCAAACATTTTAGTCTTATTTATTAAATTTTCAAAAGTAATTTCTTTATCTCTTATAACTAAATTAAACTTTTGTGATGCTCCAAACTTATTATCGTTTGGTCTATTGGGATATTCTTTCCAAAATATCTCAAATTCCTTACTATATTCTTTTTTATTATGATAGGTTATTGGTGTTGCATTCTGCATGGGGGGTGGGGTAGCAATTTGCGACTGGGTATCTATTTTCAATTTATATATGTTACTTGTCTGTCTGTGATTATTGTTTTGAGTAAGTTGAAATCTTCTCTCAACCTCAATAAAATTTTTATTTTCAAGTCTTTTCAAAGCACGAATCACTGTATCTGTACTACATTCACATACCTCTGCTAACTTCCTATGAGAAGGATAACAACTGTCCTCTGCATCTGTATAGTTCGCCAATATAATTAATATTAGCTTATCTGTAGAATTACCTACCTTTACTTCAGATGCCCATTTTAACGCTGACCACGACATATATTTCCCCTTATATCTCTGTGATAATTATTGGTGGATCATATGTAGCTAAAATTTTTTTTCTTAACATATAATCTCTAGTCTTAGTTGCCTTAGACTTTACATCCTCTACAATAATATCACTGCCATTTTTATACCTAAAGTCTGCAGTATATCTTCCTATCTTAACGCCATTGACCATAAGATCAAACTTAGGATGTAATTCTAAATCAGTTATTTCTTTTGCTCTAAGCAGAAGCTCTAACTCCATATACCTCTTAAGTTCTTTCTTACTATCAAATACCTCACCATTATAAGTTTGTTTGATGGCGTTGTATTTGTTTTTCGTAAAAGTCATGCCCAGTAACCTCATTGTTGGTAAAATCAAATATCAATTTAGCTTTGTTAAATCTTGGAAGTGTTTCACCTCTACTCCATTTTTCAACATTTCTAAATGACACTCCTATTTCTTCACCAAAAGATCTATAGTTATAGCCATTCCTTCTAATCCATTCTCCTAATTGCATTAGTTTCTCCATAAAAAAATTACAGTAAAACATATTTCAAATAAAGTAAACTAAAAAAAAGGGTTTGACAAACCTTTTAAATGGGAGTAGGAATATAAATGGAAGTGAATGTTATATATGCTGTGAAGGGCTGACATTCACTTTCAAACACAATGGAAGTGAATGGGGAAAGTACCAGCGGCGTGTTGGCGTTCACTTCCAAACATAACGAATAAAAAAGAAAGAATAACCAATGTATAAACAAAAATATGAAGACTATAATGTTGAGTTCAACATTCGTAAAAATCTCAAAACAAAAAGACCCACAGAGGGATACAAGACAGAGCAAGAAAGGCTTTATGCATATGCTTCTAATGTATCTGATTGGGTTGTTTGGTATCAAAATAAAATTATAGGTGAAGTGTACAAGACTACATCCTACTGTGGTGAATGGGCATACTGCTCAATTGATGGGAACATCAAAGGCAACGCTTATTTCAAAACTAATGCAGTAATGGAATTGTGGGAAATGTGGAGAGTGCAAAACAATAAGGAGATCAAAGATGAAAAGTAATAATCCTTTTAAGACACATGGCATAGAACACTTGTCCCCAAGCAAAGTAAATCTTTGGGTATCAGACCCAGCCTTATTTATAGGCACATATTTATGTGGTATGAAGGGTAGTTTTGGTGTTGGTGCATTTAGAGGTAATGCAGTAGAACACGCCTTACAAAAAAGAATAACCAATAAAGATCTACCACCTAAAGCTATAGATGAGTTTCTATATGGTTCATTTGATGCAGAATGTATTGAACACAACATATCTACAGACGATGAAAAGCTAATTAAAGAAAGAACTGCATTAGAGCTATACTATAATTCAGCATTAGATATATATTCTGATTTAGGAACGCCTACACATTATCAACATAAAATTTATTATTCTTTGCATGAAGATTTACCTATACCATTTCTAGGTTACATAGATTTTGTGTATGAAGATAGCATTAGAGATTTGAAAACAGTTGGTGTTAGACCATCAAAGTTTTCTGATGCTCATCAAAGACAACTCGCAGTATATTCAAAAGCATTTCCTGATAAAGAGCTTTGGTGCGACTACGTTACCAAGAAAGAGGTAATGTCTTTTAAACTGCAGAATGTAGAACAACGCCTAAACCAAGTTATTAATATTTGTTTTGGGTTACAGAAATTCCTAAGTATCAGCGATGATCCTTATGAGTTAGCATCTATGCACTATCCTAATTATGATAGTTGGATGTGGTCAGAAGAAATGAAGAATCAATCAACAAAAATTTGGAGTAAAAAATAATGAAATATCAATCAGATTTAACTGCAGTAGTCTGTCAAGCTATTGAAGATGCTAGACTAGAGTTCCTACCATTAGAAAAAAATGGTGTGAATAATTATTTTAAAAATAAAAAAGGCGATCCACATTTATATAGCACATTAGATGATATATTTAATGCTTGTCTTCCATCCTTACATAAGCACAAACTATCAATCATGTATCAAGTGCAGATATGTAGCACTGAGACTAGTTTGGAAAACGTACTTACAACCACGATTACTCACTTGCCTAGTATGCAGTTTATATCTTCTGCAACTACTCTTGGTAACCAAACTGCTAAAAGCCAAGATGTAGGATCAGCAATAACTTACCTTAGAAGATATCAGATACAAGCTATGTTAAATCTTGAAGCTGACTTTGAGGATGATGGCAATTCAGCATCTGGAAGAGTTGGTAAAGAGGCTAACATAATAGATAACAATACAAAGACTAAGAAAGAAATGCCTAAAAGAGAATATGTTTTGTTTGATGCTAAAGGCAAAATAGCTAGTAGAGTAAATAGCTTTCTTACATACATCAAAACATTAAATGAGCAATCCATGAAGAAGCACCATGAATGGTCATCAATTACAATTATTCAGTTACAAGATATGATTTCTTGGGCAGAGGGATTGCCAAAAGAGCATGAAAAGAATGCAGACGCTATGATTACTAAATGCAATAACTTAATTAAATTTATAAAGGGAGAATAATATGTCAAAGAGAGATAACACTAATTCTGGTATTTTGTTTAAAAATACAGACGATTGGAAAATCATTCAGCAAGGTAAATTAAACATTGATGGTGATGAGCAGAGAATCATAGGAGTAAGTCGTAAGAATAAAGATGGTCAGCCTATGGTAGAATTGTATAGAGCCATTGGAAGTATGAAGAAAAATGAAGACAAACAATCTGATAAATCACCTAATGCAAAAGGTGTTGTGAATAAAGTTATGGATAAGGGTGCTATGACTATATCAGGATGGAAAGAAACTTCAGAAGCTGGTAATTCTTACACTAGCTTAAAAGTAAGAGAGTTCTCTTCTGATAGCTCTTACAGTGATCCAAATAGTGAAAGAAATGTTTTACATAAAGAGGAGACTGATGATGACATTGATTGGTAAAGTATTTTTATTCTCATCATTACTAGCAGTATCTGCTTGTGGATCTACCCAAATAGATAGTGTCAAGTATAGAGCTAAACATAACACTGATGTAATAGTAGAAAAGAAAGTTCATCTTATGCATAGGCAAGAAGTCATAAACGCCATAGAAGATTGCAAGACTGCTAATCTACGACCCGTAGTGTTCTATAGCCATAGGTATGTAAACGAAAGACCTATACCTATGATAGCTGATGTAACTTGTGCACCTAGATCGGGTTACTAAAATGTTAATACCAAAGTCTAAAAGAATCAAAAATAAAAAACATTTGGAATATGTAGCAAGACAAAGATGTTGCCTTACAACAGTCTCTGCTGATTGGTGCAGAGGCAATGTCCAAGCTCATCATTTACTAAAGCCATATGATGGGAAAAGAGGCATGGGTATGAAGGCTAGTGATAATAATGTAGTGCCACTATGTTATGGTCACCATGCTGAGTTACATGATGTTAATGGACATGAAGATAATTTTTGGGTCAACTATAATCTTGATGAGGACTTTGGTAGAAAAAATGCTGAATATTGGTGGAACATTTCGCCTTACAACAAAGAAAGATTTAAAAAATGAACGAACAAATAATTTCAGAAAAAGAAGTATCAAAGGCTTTAGATTATCTTAGGGATTCCGCTGCCGAAGTAGCCAAAGCTAAAGCAGAACGTAGTTACCTAGAAGAATATAGAAAATCACTTAAGGCGTTACTAATGAAAGATCATTTAGAAATGTCTGTTTCTGCTCAAGAAAGAGAAGCCTACGCTAGTGATGAATACACAAAACATTTAAGAGCATTGCAAATGGCTATAGAAGTAGATGAAAAACATAAGTTTATGAGAGTAGCCGCTGAAGCTAAAATAAATGCATGGCAAACTATGTCAGCCAACTATAGAGCAATCAAATTGTAATTCCATAGTGGCTCATCCCTCTATGGATAGAGGTAGATAGGTTTTTTATTTGATTTCCCCTATCTACCTCGTAATAAAACATTTTAAAAGGGTTGACATTTATATATACATAAATTATATAATAAGTAACGATCAATAAAATTAGGAGAAACGATATGAACGAATTATTACACGATATAAAGGTTTTGGATAAACTAGCACTCAACCTTGCTTGTCATCAATCACTATATGGTAAGGATAACTACTACATAGCCATGTCTATGAAAATTATCAAAAAGTCTCTCGCTGAAAAGAAAAACATCGTAGAGAATTTTGAGAAAGAAAATATGTCATATGCTGACTATGAAGAGCACATGAAGGGCGTAGGTCTTAACGATGTTGCTTAGTATCTTAAAATTATTGGGGGTTATAGCTTCTGTTATAGCCACCATGTTCTTTTTTTATTATCTGTTTTGGTTTGTATGCCTAATAGATAATTCTTGTTTTAACGCCAACTTTGGAGTGTAGATATGAAAAATCGTAAAGCTGAAAGAATAAAAGCTAGTGCCACTTTCTTGAAAAATAAATCAAAAGACTATGGTCAAGCTATGAATGTGTATTGCAAAGATCACAGTAGCAAGATTATTAAGGAAATTGGTTCTTTAAATAGATCTTTGCTTACATTCACTGAAATAAATCAACTGATAAAATTAATATGTATGTATAGACAATTGGATGGATATTACCATGAAATGTCTGATCAAAAGCTAGATCGCCTAGAAAATAAATTACATGGCTTGATGGCTGATACTAGAATAACTGCACACGAAAGGAAAAAAGATGATAGTTAAAGAAATTAGAACTCTTTTTGGTGGTTTAGTTCCAGTTCATGGTAAATATATAGAAAAAGCCATAGCAACTAAATCAGATGTTAAAATACATTATCAAGATAGAACTATGATTATAGCTTATTCTCAATTAGATAAACCTATAAAGAAGACTGTAGTTCCTGATAAATTTGTAAAGCGTATGAACACCTTATATTATTATGCTTGGAAGCCTATGGACACAAGACAAGGAGATTTATTGTAATGTCAAATGAAACTAATGAAAATGATATCATAGCCAAAAGAAGAGTGGGTTATTTATCGCATTATACACAAGGTATTGAAGATGCTTTGTACGATGAAAGTTCAAATCCAAAAAATACCTTTTCTGATTATTATAAAAAAGGTTATAAAAAAGGCTTAGATATAAAAGAAAAGATGCTGATAAAAGGAATACCATATGGTTAAACTAATGGTTAAAGAGGCTTCTGATGAAGTTGTCTACCTTAGAAAGTTACTACAAAATCACAAAGGCGATATTGCTAAAGGTAATTTATCTAAAGAAGAAAACCTAAAAGCGTTAGATAACTTCATAAGAATAACCAATATAATCTATGCAAAATTAGAATTTGTAAAAAAAATATAAAAAAACTCTTTTTATGGGTTGACTTATGTATATACATTTATTATATTAATAAAATAACGATCAACAAAAATTGGAGAAACAAATGACTAAATATACTTTTTGCGAAAATACAATCTCTGACCTTCATAAAGATGCTTGGGGTTGCAGACCTACTGAAAGATTTTGGTTTCATTGGGAAATTGCAGACCAAGATGCCAAACAAGCAATTTGGGATAATCTTATTGACGATATGGTCAAGAACGATGCAGAAGAAGCTAGAATCAAAGCTGAGAATGTATCTAATCTAGCTAAGAGAATAAAAGACACTTGTAAGCTAGGTGCTAACAACTACAAAACTGCAATCAAGTGGATACTTGAGGCAGATGGTTTGGAGCACGATAAATACTATGGTGGTGACCAACTAGCTTGGGAGTTCAACATAGGTTTCAAACATAATAAATTATTTAAACTAGCAGGAGTAGCATAATGTTAGATACAAAAATTCAAGAAGCGTTACAAGACGTATCATTTAAAATAGATGTTAGGGATATACAAGGTATCCCTTCCTACATGGGTAGAAAAGTAGTTCGCCTTAATCAATTTGGTGCTCAAGAGGGTGATCCTCTTGGCATCGTTAAGTCTAGATACAAGCCAATTCATCATGTTGATGCTTTTGGTGGAGCTATAGAATCTATGCAAAAAGGTGGCTTAGACTTTTCTAATAATGAAATCACTGTAAGTACTTACGAAAATGGTGCTATGGCTAAAATGGAGTTATTACTTCCAGCACACCATGTTCAAGTAGGTGACCATGATTTGTATCTAAAGTTTGTGGCTAGAAATAGCTACAATCAAAAGTGGAAGTTTCAGTCATTCTTTGGTTGGATGAATGAAGTATGTTTTAATACTTTGGTAAGTGGTCAAAAGATCGCCTATACTGCTAATAGACATACTACTCACTTTAACGTAGATGCATCTAATAAGAAGATACAGAATGCAGTTACTGCTATCACTGACGAAACTGAGAGCTTTAAAAAATGGTGGGATACTAGAGTAGAAGATGAGCAAGTAATTGATCTTTTCAAAACCACTATAGCTAAAAGTCAAGCTAATGAGATAAAACTTGCTAGTGGTCAGTCTGATACCAATAAAAAGCAGTTATATCATCTTATGGGTTTATATGACGCTGAAGTAGCTCAAATTCATGGTAAGGGTGATTATGGTAGAAATGGTGCTAAAGGCTCTCTATGGTGTGCATATCAGTCTGCAACTGCATGGTCTACTCATCTTGGAGATGTAAAGAACAATAGCACTAATAATCATATAGTTCAGCAACGTAGACAAAACGATGTAAGAAGTATGATTAATAGTAAGAAATGGAAAGAGCTAGAGATAGCTTAATATAAGGGGAGCTTTATGCTCCCTTTTACTTTAGGGGATTAACATGGAAGATTTATATAACTACAAATCTACGACTTTAACTAGTGAAGTAGAAATGTCTGAAATAGATAAAGTAATTTTTAAAAATTTTGATTTTGAATTTGATGGTAAAACAGAGTTTACAATTCCACACTTTTCTAAGTTTGAAGGAGACTTTGGTATTGGTGTAATATATGGATCTAGTGGCAGTGGTAAAACATCTATACTAAATCAGTATGGAAAAGAAAAAGAATTAGAATGGGATTACAATAAATCTATAGCTTCTCACTTTGATTCTGTAGAGGATGCTATAGAAAGACTTGGAGCAGTTGGATTAAATACAGTTCCAACTTGGGCAAAACCTAGAAACGTATTATCTAATGGAGAAGGCTTTAGATGCGATCTAGCTAGACGATTAGGCAGTAATATCGTTATTGATGAGTTTACGTCAGTCGTTAATAGAGATGTAGCTAAGTCATGCTCTTTATCTTTATCTAAGTATGTGAAGCGTAATAACCTAAAAAATATAGTTCTAGCGACCTGTCACGATGATATTTTAGAATGGCTAGATCCAGATTGGGTTTTTAACACTGATGCTAAGAAGTTTGCATCAAGGGGGTTAGTTCGGCAACCCATTGAAATTAGAGTTATCAAAGGGGTCAGAAAGTATTGGGAACTGTTTAAGAAGCATCATTATCTAACTGAAGAATTACCTCAAGCCGCTCACTGTTATTTGGGTTTGTGGAAAGATAGGATTATAGGCTTTTCTTCTAGTGTATCACTGCCAGGATATACGCCACCTTTATATGAAGGAGATAGAAGAAAAAACTGGAGAGAAGCTAGAACTGTAATACTTCCAGATTTCCAGGGTTTAGGACTTGGAACTAGACTTTCAGATGCAGTGGCTGACATTCACATAGAAAGTGGCGTAAGATATTATTCTAAGACTTCTCATATAAGAATGGGTGAGTATAGGCAAAAATCGCCTTTATGGAGAGCTACTGCTACTAATCTAAAGGATAGAAGCTCTGATACTTACGATTACAAGAAACGCCTAATACCTTTAGAGACTAATAGGATATGTTATTCACATGAGTATATTGGAGAAGATAGGAAGGCATACAATCCTAAATTCAATAGACCAGAGGACAAACAGATCAGTATGTTTTAGCTATCATCCTTCATTACGCTTCCTAAAGAACTTTGTGTGAAAATAATTCCTACTGATTTTTTCACTACTTTACCATATTCTATTTCATTTTTGGCAGCGGGATCGTCTACAAATACATTGCCACCATCTGATTCGTCTGAATTAGGATTTAAAAATTCTTTAGTTACTTTACTGAGTTCAAAGTTTTTTGATATCTCATTTTGTCCTAAACACTTAAAACACTTTTTAGGTCGTGTTCTAACTCTAGTAGCACCTCTGAGTTTAATCCCACATTTTGCACAGTTTTCGTAATTCATTTTTCCCAAGTATAAAATACATGATCTCCAATGACCCTAACTTTCTTTTTCATTTTTGTCCAATATGGACTGACATATACTGCATGATAGTGAGTTGCATCTTTAACTACATCTATATTATCAAAGAAACCTTCATACATTCGTGTAGCCAACATCATTGAATAGCTCCAAGACTGCAAGTCTCTTGGCTTATCTGACTTGCCATCACACCACCAACTAAATTGACACTTATTTTTTATAGGAAAATTGTTGGAATAATAACCTTGATAAACAACTCCACAAATAGTATTTGGAAATCTAACATCTTTTACCCTATTCATTGTTACTTGTGCTACTGCTAATTTGCCTACTGTTGGCTGATTTCTTGCCTCATGGTATATGTTTAGTGCAAGACATTCTATCTCATTTGCTTTTGCTTTACTAAAACAACATAGCAATACAAGAAAAAGTATAATAAAAAATTTCATAATAACCTCCCAGAAATTACTCCATTTGTTTTAAGATTATATTTGCTTTTATATCTTTGAATATGTTTTGAATTTTATAGTGATCATCAGTTAGGTCTTTAAGTTGTGTACTTATAAACCTTCTAACATTCTTTAATATGTCATCATTGATACTGTGATCTAAATCTAAGCTCCTTAAAAGATTTTCTTTTATATCAATTGCTCTTCTAAATGCATTGTCAACTTTGAGTTCAACTCTTGCTAGACTTTTTTCATCAAACCTACCATCTTCAAACTCTCGCCAAAAATCATATGCTTTTACTTGTTCAACAATACCCCAATGATACAGAGTATCAAAGAACTTTTTCTTTCCATTTTCAGCACTTGCATCAATAGAGTACCAAACTTTAACTACCTTTGGAATATTTGTGTGTTTTTTTACTTTCATTATTTTGCTCCCTACAAAAAATATTCTTGAGTAACTATATTATTTTTAAATTGCTTATCAGAACAAACCTCTTGAATATGTTTTTTCCAAAAGTCAAATTTCTGTTTTGCTTGTTGAAAATAAAAATCATTCTCTATTGTAAAATGTAAAAATAATTTCTTATGTTTATTTGTTTTGATAGTTTTTGTATAAACTATCTTATCTTCTAAAAACTTAATCATTATTTTGCTCCCTTTCCAATTACATCCATTTGATCCCATATGGATCTTCTTAGCTTGAACTTGGTGTTACAGAAAGGTAGTTGCACCCTAACCCATTTATGACCCACTACTGCCCATGCAAACCTAAGTCCACATATTGGCAATCTCATTTGGTTAAAATAAACATGAAATAGTTTTGCACTTACCCAAGACTTTTCTTTAGGCTTTGTTTTGACTACGTTCTTCATAAAAAAATCTCCAATTTTTGTTGTTCGTTATTTATCTTAAATTGATTCTATCATATGTAAATACATAAGTCAACCCCTAATATGGGCGAAAAAACATTTAAATAGAGTATAAAAACATTTATTAAGGGTTGACATCTATATTTAGATCGGATACAATAAAGAAAATGAACAATAAAATTTGGAGTTAAAAAATGAAATTTGGAAATTGGAAAGTTTGTAAATCAACTGTAGGTCAATGGGATGACAATTGGAATTGGGTTGTTAAGTGTAAAGGCAAAGTAGTTGATATGTTTCATACTAAAAAAAAGGCAGTAGAATTTGCCAAAGTAAAATTTATGTTTGAAGGATCTAAGTAATGGGGATGCATAATTATCTACAAAGTAGTAGCGATAAATTCTTAGATGTAGAATTACCTAAGATTATTGAGAGATGTGATACTGTTGGACAAGCTAAACATCAAGCCTATACCTTATGGAATAGAGAATACAGAATGTGCCCTGATCTTAGTTATGAAGGTCTAATGGATCACATAGTTGATATGTGGAATGAGAATTGGTCTAAATATAATATGGGAGGTTTTTAAATGATAGCTTTTGAAAGAGATACTTGGCATGAACACGAGCATAAGTTTCATAGATATTATCAAGTAGTAAAGTATGAAGGTGGGAATAGATATATTCCTTCCTTCAATAAGTACACAAGAAAACACACTGTTTGTATTTATAAAGAATTTAAAGATATGAAGGGTTGGATGTTTTGGTGTTCTGATCATGGTGGCAGTAATTGGACACACTGTGATTCTATTAAAATAGCAAAACAACAAGCTAAACTTTTTTGCAAAGGGGAATAATATGGAACTAAATTTTACTTACAGTGATGCTGGAAGATCAAACTATTTTAAAGGTGAAGCTGGGGATTGTGTCGTAAGAGCAATCACCCATGCTACTGGAGAAGATTACAAAACAGTTTATGATAAACTATTTCAGATCAATAAAGATTACTTGTCTAAAAAGAATGATAAGGTATCTAAGCAAATGAAATCCAGGACTAGAGAAAAAGGTGGTACGCCTAGAAATGGTAATTACAAAAAGATCTACCATGATTATCTTTTAAATAATGGATGGAGATGGGTATCACTTCGTAAGTTTGGATCTAGTGAAAGAACTAAACTTGATGAGCTTACACATCTAGGTAACATAATAGTAGCAGTCAATAGGCATCTAATGAACATGAGACTAGGCACTGTATATGATACTTGGGATAGTCGCTTCTCATATTGGTTTGAAAAGAAGTCAATTAGGACTGCTAATGGATATTATGAAAGAAAATATATATAAATGGCGATTATGAATATCCTTAATGGTAAGAATAGTATCCTTGATTTTTTAGAGGATGCTTTGATAAAGAAGGAATACAAAAGAGCACTGTACATTCTTACATTGATAATTAAGGCTAAAAAAGCTAAAGTGTCTAAGACGTAACCTACGTTTTAGGATCAGTAAGTAAAAGTGAACATTAAATCCTCTAATGTTTCCCCTCTTTTATTCCTAATAGAGTAGCTGAAACTGTTATAGGCTACTCTGCTATACTTCTGAGACTTTCCATTACTTGATCTATGTTTGGCTCTTTACCATTGGGATTGAGCTTACATTTATATCTTCTGGGGCATCCAATTGATATATCTGTAAATTCTAGTTCATATGTCTTTTGTGCACCTATATAAATACAAGCCATTTTATCTTTAAAAACTTTTTGTTTCATAAGTCTGCAGGTAGTCATAATTGGTAAAATTATTTCACCACGATTAATTTTTTGTTGTCGTGTGTAATCTTTTGGGATGTATTTATATGAATCTGCATACGCCTTGAGTGCCATTACTGCACCTATAACAATCACTGCAACGACACAAAATATTATACCCATTGTCTGTAATGTATCTATAATTTCTTTTTGTTGTTGTCTCTTTTCTATTTTTTTTAGCCTTACTGCTTCTTTAGCTTCATTAATTCTATTAGCTCTTTCAGCAATAATTTGATCCCAAGCAGTAGGTCCGAACCGGAGATTAATTATATTTTTAAGCTCATTACGCTTTTCTTCAAGTAACTTTCTATCAATAAAATCAGAGGCAGTTGATTCTATACCAAACTGTTCTTTTATACTTACAGTTCCAGACTTTTTATTCATCTGAGCTTCTCCTTCAAAGAAGCCATCTATTTGTTTAGCTATGCCTTTAATATCGGAAACTGTATTGATATTGCTTTTTATAAATTCTACTGATTTCTGTACTAATGCAATGCCCGTGAGTATTTCTGCAACGACCATTTCACCTCACTAGCAGACCTATTAGCATTACTATGGCAGTTCCAGAGGTTGCTATCATAATATGCTCCATTCTTTTGATTCTGAGGATTGTTTCTTTCCAGCGTTCATCACTTACGGCAATATGTTTCTCTAATGTTACATGAATTTCTTGTGTTGTTGGTTTTGCCATTATTGCCCTACTTGTTGTAAAATTTTCTTTCTTGTTTCAGCATCTATACTACTAGCTAGTGATTTAAGTGCAGACGTATCAACTTCTTCTGTGCCAATTATATCTTCTTTTGCACCTACTAATAATGCTTGTCTATCTGAATCAACGCCTTTAGGAACTATAGATGCTTGACCTTGAAACATTCTATTCATTCTCTCTAATACAGATCCATAACCACCAGGCAGCGGAAAATCAAATAATGGCTGATTTTGTCTTGTTACATAATTCTTTATAGCATCATATGCTATATTAGTGTTTCGTATTGAATTTAATCCACCTGAAACTTGAGACACAATTGGTATTTCTAATTGAGTTAACAATCCATTTCTTGCCATTGCAGAGGTAAATACATATGCAGATCCTGACTTATTCATTACATATGCAGGATCTGCCCATAATGTAGGTGCAACATTCTTTCTAAAATCTGCTATTTTTTCTATTTCTTTTTTAGAAAATAACATATTTATTAAATTTTTATTTTTATTAAAAATATCATTGTAGTTTTGAACTATATTAGTTCTTGTAACTTCGTTACCTTTTCCAGAAAATGCTTTATGTAAAACTGCATCTTTGACCAAACCTATAACTTCTTTAGCCTTTTCTTCTGGAAGATTGGCTTTCATTTTTCTTAATACTTCAGCCATGACTGGTGTTGGATTAAATTTTGAATGACCAAAAAATACATTTACAACTTTGTCTGCTTCAAAAGCTGGATTTGTAAGATCAGCAAGAATATTATTGACTGCTTTCTGTGCTTTATCTTTTGCAGTGCCCTTGCCACTAATTCCTATATATTTTTTATATAAATCTGTTGCTTTTTTTAGCTGATCAATTACAACTTTATTTCCAGTAATAAATCCACTATCAATTCCATCAAATACAAACTTATCAAATTCACCTTTTAACATACCAAGCAATCTTGCTTCTGGTGATCCTCTTTCTGCAGTTCTAGATGCCTCGTTAATAACTTTTTGTTGTTTTACTATTTCATTAAAATCTATAGATTGTTTGTAGTTAGATCCTGGTCTTGACATGGCTTTTTCAAGTTCACTTAAAGCTGACAATTCTTCTGCAAGTATGGTCATTCTTTTTAATTGTCTTGGCAATAAACCTTTAAATTCTGGGTTATTTCTTATTTGGTTTAAAATTGTAGTAAGACCTTCTACAGATACTTGAGGTTGATCTAATGCTCCTCCTACAAAATCATAACTTTCTTTTGATTGTTTTTTTAGATTTTTAGCTTCATCAGTGACTATTTGTTTTATATCTTGTGTAGATGTAGTTGGAACATTATCTGCTTGTTCACCAGGTATTATTTTTTTTGATCCCATTTCGTATTGAAGTTTTTGTGCATCATTTCTTATAGCGTTTAGTTGATTTTCATCAAAGTCATCTAATATTTTTTTTGCTTCTGCACTTTCTGCACCAGGAGCATTTCTGATAAAATCTTCTTCCATAATTCTTTCAGACGCTGGTACTTTTGTTCCTAATCCAGGGGTTTTTGTTTGTGCTTGTCCTTGTGTAAGTCCATATTTAGACTTTGATTTTATGACTGGTTCTGCCCAACTAGGAATATCTTTCTTTAGTAATCGTGCACCAGTTCTTGTTACACCTTGTGCAATTGCTTTTGGTGCTCTAAGTATTGGTGGTACAACTAAATCCATTCCAGTTGATATTGCTCCCATTTTAGCTGAATCTACTGCAACGTCTTCTGCACTTCTTTTTTTACCTTTGGCAACCTCTGGAGCTAATTGCGATTCTATACCCTCTCCACCAGCTTCAGTTAAGGTGTATAAACCTAACCCACTTAATATCCTACCAGCTATACTTCTTGATGCATTTACAACTTTACTTGCAGGAAGATATTTGACAACCTCACCCATAATTGTACCCATATCTTGCTCACTAGCACCTGGCTTATTTACATAATATAATTTATCACTCCACTCCAACATAGGATTGTTGAATTTGTCGTATTTAATACCACCAAATCTGTTATCGTCTGCAAAATTATTTTTTATTATTTCTGCCTTTGACCAATCATCTCTAGCAAACATAAGACTTAAAGCCGCAGTTGGGTTTGTAAACTCATCCCAAAATGAGTAATCTTCTAAATCTGTAGTTTCTGGAAGATCTGGAAATTCAATATCAGCATTATCACCTGTCCAAGCATCATATAAACTATCTATCAGACCAGATGATTTATCTGTAGCCACTGCAATATTTTCTCCTACAGAATTATCTATAGATAGTTCTTCAGGTGTTGGAACTGCTAAACTAACGCCACTATCTTGGTTTTCATCTATTTTCGCACTAGACCCATCTGTCATATAAGATGGTACTTGTCTATTTTTTCCCATAGTTACTCCTTAGAACGGGCCGCCAATAACGATTAATGTTCTTTTTCCTTGATATAGTTCATTACCAAAATCATCTCTATTTAAAACCACATCACCTTTCTTTAATGTCTTTTCCCATGCTTGTACTGCTCTATCTTCCTCTGTAAGACCATTTTCATCTTCTATTTCATCGTCATATAGTCTTTCGCCATCTTTTTTATTTACAAATCGTCTGTATATTCCAGTATCTATTTCTTCCAATCTTTTATTAATATCTGCTTGAGAAAACTTATTTGGACTTTGCAACATCTCTTGCTCTGCCGTTATCATTTTAATCATGTTTTGTTTAGCTCTAGAAAATGTATAAAGAGATATATAGTTTGCATATGGAGTGTTATCTAAAGTTAAAATAGCACTTTTGAAAACTTCCAAATCTTTATCAGACATCGGGCCCGATCCAGCTTCTCTCATTCCTGGTGCTAATTGATTAGATATACTTTCTAATAATTGCATACCTTCAAGATCTTTTGTGCCTAGATTAAAAAATCCAGCATAAAACTCTTTAAATGATTTAAGAGCACTAAGATATCTACCTGTTTGCTCTCCACCCATAAGTAATTGCATAGCCAATTCTGCTTTTGGAAGAAGGTCAACTCTAGCTTTAGTAAGATTAGGTAATATTTTCAAATTTATATTTTCTATTCTTTTCGTTTTACCCTTAAAATCTAATCCAGGTTCAGCACCAGTTTGAGCAGATAAATTAAATCTGACAATTTCATCACCTTTATATACTGGCAATAATTCTAATTGTTTTCCAGTATCATCCTTAATGTACTGACCTATTAATTCTGGTCTAGGTGCAAGTAGTTTTGAAACTGCATCGTCAAAATTTGGGTTGTCTCTTTTCATTCCATAATTTAAAAAATATTTTTCAGCATCTTCTTTACTCATATATCTGACTAAATCACCTCTACTCGCACCCTTAAATGTTTTAGGCTTTGCTTGTAGTTGTTTTAACTTATTATCCGCTGTAAATAGTTGCATACCAAGAGATATTGCACCAGTTTTTTTAGCTTGTTCTAATTTCTTGTCATCTTGTTCTTTTTTCAATGTTCTATCTAGATAGTCTTGAGCCACTTTAGCTCCAGCTTGGACTCCAGCACCAACTAAAGTTGCACCTGGTTGGGATGATGCAATTGACAAATTAGTAAAAAACTGTAATGCATTTCTTCCTAAATTTATATTTTTTTCTCTTTGGGTAGGCTCTCTATCTACAGAACTGTAGGCTTGATCCATTATCATCATGGCTGGTTTCATAAACTTACCAAATGATCCTAGTGCATTAAAGTCCATATATGGATTTGTAGCTGAACTTCCAAATGTAGTTCTTTCACCTGGTCGTAAAGCATTATTTTTATCTATAAAACTATCTGTGTTTTTACTAGATACAAAAACTGGTTTTATTCCTGGATTATCTTCATATCTTAATATACCACTTGGTTCTTTTTTATCTGCAGTAAAAATATCATCATTATCTGCACCATAGAAATACGTTCCAGGCAGTATTTTATTCACACCAAGTTGTTCTCTAAATAAAATTCTTTGGTCTTCTGAAAAATTATCTATGTCATTTTGATTCAGAGTAACTTTTGCCATCTAATTATTCCTATCTATTAGCTAAATAATAGGCACTAGCTAGTGATCCTAGTCCACCTATTGTTTGTCCATAAATACTTGGTGTTTGTGCATACTGCATACCTTGCTCTAGACCTATTGTTCTAGTGTTATATGGCACACCTTGTAAAGCACCCAAAGCAAAGTTTAATTGTTCTTGTGGGTATTGTCGTTGTTCTAAATAATCTCCATAAGCTAAATCTAAAGCTCTTTGGTCTAATTGTCTTTGAGC
>TARA_R100001460_G_scaffold10461_1_pt1 | contig 28972 bp, 43 predicted proteins | sample TARA_R100001460 | Tara Oceans TARA_R100001460 (sample SAMEA2622190) | marine metagenome | biome: marine biome (ENVO:00000447); feature: surface water layer (ENVO:00002042); material: "saline water (ENVO:00002010), including plankton (ENVO:xxxxxxxx)" | depth 5 m | reverse complement strand
AATGATGAGCGTAATAAACAAGCTAGTGTTGGTGATATCAAGTTTCAAAGCAGTATTGATGCGGTTCTTGAATCCAAAAAATTACAAGAACAAATGAATGAAATTAGATCAATGATCAACTTACGATTCGGCCCTAATACATGGCAGGAAATTGTTGACCTACATAATAAGAAACTTAAAGAGCAAAAAGAAGCTGAGAAGGCGGCGAGACGTGAAGCGGCTCGTAAGGCTAAAGAGCTTGAAGAAACGATTAAGGCAACGTTACTTGTCGCGGGTATTATTTTAGTTTCAATATCTTTGTTTATATTCTTATTTGTAACTGTAGCAGAGAGTAGCCCAGAGGAGATTGTATTGTGACAAATTGGTGGAAGAGATACATACAATTTAATCTTACAGCTAAACTTACAATGCTTGCATCGGTTGCTATGTCATGGCGATGCGCTGAATGGTTTATGAATCTTGAAGCCCCAACAACACAGCAATCAGCTTTTGTATCTGTAATTATGGGTGTTATGACAGGCGTGTATGGTATTTATCTTGGCAAGGAAGCAAGAACAACCAAGGAATAACATGCCAAAACTTAATGAAAATACAGAACTGGCAATGCCTATACGCAATCTTATTGCGTTAGTTGGTGCTGCAACTGTGGGTACATGGGCATATTTTGGTGTTATTGAGCGTTTAAATACTATAGAAAACAAACTTATCTTGATGGAAACCGACCTAGCAATGAATACAGAGTTCAGAATTAAGTGGCCTCGTGGAGAGATGGGCAGTTTGCCAGCAGATTCAGAGCAGTTTATGATGATAGAGCATTTAGCTGGTGAGCTTGAAAATTTAGCTGAAAATATTGAGAGTGGTAATGCGCCGCATGATCAGCAACAAAAATTAGTATTAGAGTTTTATGATAGGCGGCTCACAAAGATTGAAGATAACATTGAGAAGCTGGTGAACCAATGATTGAAATGACTTTTGTTTTGTTATTAATGATTGGTGAAGAAAAAATAGAATATACGCCTTATAAAAACTTGTCTGAGTGTTTATCGATACGACGAAAAATCAAAAGAAATGTTGGTCATAGCATGGACTTTGATAAGAAGTGGTCATGTAAAGAATTAAAAGTTAAGATATCAGATGGTCAAATACTGGAGATCTTAGAATGATACAGGCTTTAATCGGCCCTATAGCGTCACTAGCTGGCTCTTGGATGGAGAGTAAGGTAGAAGCTACCAGGGCAAAAGGTAAGGTCGCTCAGGCAAAGGCTGAGGCCGAAGCAGAGTTGATGAAGCATGAGGCTGGTTGGGAAAAGGTTATGGCTCAGGCTTCAGATAATAGCTGGAAGGATGAAGCGTGGACGATATTGTTCATAATCATTATAGGTATGTGCTTCGTGCCGCCGCTTCAGCCTTATGTGAGGGAAGGCTTTGCGGCTCTCGAAGCTACGCCAGAATGGTTTCAGTATGCGGTTTATGCTAGTATTGCTGCTAGTTTTGGGCTTCGTAGTTTGAAAGGTATTAAGAAATGAACCTATCAAAAAATTTTTCTTTAGCTGAAATGATTAAGAGTCAGACCGCTGAACGTAAAGGCATACCTAATGGGCCTAATGATGAGCATGTGTATGCCATGACATTGCTTGCTAAAAATATTTTGCAACCAGTCAGAGATGAATTTGGTTCATTCATTGTTTCTTCTGGATACAGATCGCCTGAGTTGTGTGTAGCTATTGGCAGTAATATACATAGCCAACATGCTAAAGGTCAGGCCGCTGACTTTGAAGTTGCTGGTATGGATAATTATGATCTGGCTTTGTGGATAGAACAGAACCTAGAATTCGATCAGTTAATTCTTGAGTGTTATACTGGGGGTAATACTGGATGGATTCATTGCAGTTATTCAGCAGAAGAAAACAGAAAAGAAACTTTGACATATGATAAAATTAATGGTTACAGACATGGCCTTATAAAGTGAGGGCCAGCAAAACTGGGAGAAATGCTGACCCTCTGCGACTGGTCAAAGGAGAACTAAAGTCCAGCCGCTTGTTTGTTAAAATGGTATATCATCACCATCAATTACTTGGCTAGTAGGTTGTTCTGCTAAAGCAGAGCCATTCTGCTTTTGCGTTAGTTGGAATGACATATATTTTTTGTCATCCTTTTGTTTGCGCCAGCCAGCAATGCGTAGATTTATACCCATGTCGAATGGCCCGCTGTAATCTGGCGCGCCTTCTTTTTGTGTATTTTTCTGATCGTTCTCAAACAGAACACCTACCTTACGATATACTTCTAGACGCTTAGATCCATCCTTAGATTCTGCTGTAATAATAGCAATGTTTTCTTCATCACCATTAACATCTAGTTTACCTTGAAGAATAAACTTTTGTTCTGGGTATGGCGCAAATGCTGCGCCTTGATTTGTGTTGTCGTGTTCCATTTATACCTCCATTTCGTAATATGAAACTATTTTGCGATTTATACGTTTCTGAATTCTATTAATTTTATAACCAACTGCTCTGGCATCTCGTAGATATGTTCTAGCAGAGTGTTCTGTTATTTTGAGTTGATTTGCTATTTGTTTCATTGACTGAGGTTTTTTAGATAAAACCAAAACGAATCTGTCTATTGCTTTGATAGTGCTTTTTAATGTTTTGTATTTAACAGTAGATTTTGTTCTGCGCTTGTATTCTTGATCTACTTCAGACATAAACTGTTTCTTGAATGATTCATCAATGCTTTGTGGTTTATCGCTGAGTATCCATAATATACGCTCAAGTTTACGATTGATGTCTGCGATTTCATTTTTTAATTGTTTGATGCCAAACATTACCAGTCTCCTTTACCTGATGATTTTGTTTGTTTGCTATCAGCACTGTACTTGTTACCATCCATAGCACCCAAGAACACATCGGCATTGAAGCCAAGGTGTGACAATGCTTTGGTTAGGCCATCGGTGATAGCCATTTTTGGGGCGTCTTCACTCATGCGACCCTTGACTGAGTCGTAGAATTTACGACATCCAGAGAATGGGCCGTAAATGTTTTCACGTGAAACAGTCCAGATACTAACATCTGCTATGACTGCTGTATCACCATTGGCTAGATTGATAAAACGTGTTTCGTTGAGCCAGCCCCAGCCTTGACCCACTGGGCCAAACTGTTCTGTAGCTGATCTGACTTGGTACTGTGGATCAATAGCTGTGAATGATCTAGCGCCAAACGATACTTTCTTAAGATACGTTGGGTTGGAATCTTGTACTGCATTCCATAGCTTCATGTTATCTGACATGTCAGTTCTCCTTTACTGTGATGCGTAATGCTCCGCGCTTGTCGCGCTTGATGGTGAGAAGATCACAGTATACTTCTCGCTCATCATTACCGACCATAGCTTTTAGATCAGCTTTGGCTGACTCAAACAGCTTGGCATTTGTTTCTGTTTCAATGTAGTCATGGCATCGTGAAATAAATTCGTTATCACTAGATGCATCCCGCTTGACCATGCCATCTACTTTTATCTTGTCTATAGATACAGGCGGTATTGCATTGCTAGCTGGCTCTTGGTCTTGTGATACACACTTCCAGAACTCAACTAGGTGCACCTTCATCTGATCAATGTACTTCCAGTCTTTCTGTACATAGACTGATTCCCAGCGGCGGTTGCCAAAGAATACTGATAGATAACAGCCCTTGGCTTGATGCACCCACATATAAAACTGCATCTGTGGCATGTACATCTTGAGGCAGTTCTCCATTGAGTTGCCTTCGTATGTATGCTTGCACTCAATGATCTCGTCTTCATAGGCTCTATCAATCAAGATAAAACCATCGACTGTACCTTTGAGCGGTACACCTTCCCAATTCATTTCCGCTGTGGGGCTAAGTGTTTTAGCTCCATATACTTCTTGTTGTTCGTAGCGTCTAATATTAACGGCACACAAATTTGAATGCTCATTTGTATGTTGTTTGGCAAACCATTTTCTATTGAAGTCTTCTGTTTGTACGCCCATTTGTACTGGCAGTACATCAGATAGATCGTCAGGTATTACTCTGCCTGTCTTCTCTTGCCATAGTGACAGCCAGTCACCTTCCATAATGCGGCGCATATCGCTACCGCCAATAAAGCCTTTGCGTTCCATATTGTTCTCCTTTGTTGCAAAGTACTGCATATATGCAGTTAGGTCAACAGCTTTCTCCTCTGTTGTTCGATTGCGCGAAGCAGTAGCTTGCGCTTGTGTAATCTCCAGTCAATGTGTTTGTAGAACTCAGCATATGCAGGCCAGAATGTAGCAGTTTTAGATACTTCTTTGATTGCATACATTACAATATCTGCTGGGTACTCTGTGAGTTGCATAGCTATAGCATTCATACGAAATGTATAATCTTCAACCGACTCGCCTGCTGGCTTTACCACCAGCGCAGCCAGCAGAGCGAGTTGGTTGGTAATTTCATCTACAGATAGTGAAGCCATAGAAGCTCGTACAGCGCGTTCAGCCTTGTCACACTGCTCTAGGGTGTCTAGTTGTATTTGAAAGCCCTGTGTGGTGTATATAGCCTCAGTATCGGTGAATCTAGTTTTGATTTGCTCTACCACTGTTGAGTTGCTGATGGATTCCAGCGAAGAAACTAGGCGCTTGTCTGCTTCTGCTGGATTGTTTATTTCCAGCAATCGTGCCACCGCCGCTTGACGCATCTCTGTACTTAATGCTGTTTCTGCACCAAAGTCGGTATGCTTTTCTGATGTCTGCAAACGCATTGCCTTTTGATTGATGGTGGTCACAGAACCTACAGGCTTCATGTTCATGGTCAATGTTCTCCTTTAGTATTATATTTATTGAGTTGCGTAGATCTTCATCAGGATACCAGTTATCTGGAATCTGATTACGCTTCTTTTTAGATTGACTGGTTACTGATAGGTTAGTGTTGCACTCTGCACCAGTACTGTTGCACTCTGCACCAGTCGGGAAGATTGTGTATAATGTAGATCGTCTGCTGTTACCACGTTCTCTGCTTATCCAGCCTCGTTCTTCTAGCCAGTTGAGTTTGCGTGTAACTGTAGACTTGTTCATACATGCACGTGTAGCTAGTCGGTCAAGACTAGGCCAGCATTCATGTGTATATTCATTGGCGTGATCAGCTAAAATTACCATCAACCATTTTGCATGGCAGTCTTGTATGTCAGCTTGTATCGCTTTCGCCATCAGTGTGAAGGCCATTGTTGTTCTCCTTTAGTAATGGCGCAATCTTTGATTCAAACACATCGCCATCAAAAATTACAAGCGTTTTTGGCGCTCCTGTTTTGCGCTTATAAAACAAAACATTTCGTACAACATTGAAAGGATTGGGAAAATTAGATTTGTCTCGGTACTTTACTTCAGTTACCAGTCTGTGTCCTCCGAGTTCCCAGATGATGTCTCCGCTATACTCGCCTCCCAAGCTACCGCTGAGGGGCTGGCGTTTCGCTTGGAACCCCATTTCTTGTAACCAGTTGACGAACCAACGTTCGTGGTAATTTCCTTTGTTGCGGTTTTTGTTTGCCATGTTCCATCCGTGTAACAGTCAATACAAATTAGATAGTGAGTTACTTCTGGTTCTATTGTAGCTAGTGGCATTACAAAATATTCTGTGAACACACCGCATGTATCACATGGGTATTCTCTACCGCCGCTGTTTATTTTTTTTCTTGTAGACTTTGATCTGTAAGCCAAGTGCATCTAACCAGCATGTAAACAAGAACCCACTAGGCACTCGTTTATACTGTTCCCATTTATGAATTAAAGATTTTGCACAACCAATCTTGTAAGCCAATGCTTCTTGTGACATGCCTTGTTGTTCACGATGCATGACAAGTTCATGTATCACAGTTTCGTAACTATCAGTTACTTCAGTCTGTGTTTTGAAGTGCTGAAAGTTCACCAATAGCTTTATAAACCTTGGTTGCAGTTGAGTAACGCAAGTCAACGCCGTTTTTAGCGCGATAAAATGTTGATGTTGGAATGCCGGCGTGAGTGAAGGCATCGATTAATCTCACGCTGGCTTTCTGGGATTCTGTGAATAAAACATTTATATAACTAATCATGCAGCATAATTATGCATTCATGCAGTTACTGTCAACGATTTATTTTTTCCAGTGCATATTGTGCCCAGCGTTTTTCACCATTGGTTTTCATGTCAGTGCGAATAATGTGACCATCATCTCGCAAGTCACGAATACGTGATGCTAAACGCATACACCCAAACTTTTCAAGTGCTTCAAGCTGTGTAATAGTTTTGCCTGAATACATATAGTTTAGTATTTCCAGTTTTTGATTTGCCAACTGCATTATTCAGTTACTCCTCTCCATTTGTTTTTCAAACACATCAAGCAATTGCCACTTGACACTACACGTTCTGCATAATGTCCTTTGATACAAGGGTTGCCTGTAAAGAAAAGGCGAAGCCCTTTGCTTTTTGCTCGTTCTCTAGTAATGCGGCGACCACTCCAATGATCGATGCTTACAAGTTCTAATGCTTTGTGTAGCTCGTCCCATGTAGGTACAGTCATCGTTCTGTCTCCTTGATTAAAATCTCACCACCTGTTGCTTTCCAGTTACCAATATCAAAAGCTGTATCGAAAGCATCCTTTGGTGTTTCAGCATATACAACTTGGTAAACTGTATACTGAGTCATCCATTTAAGATCATCAGAACCACAGTTTGAGCATAACTCCTGTTCAGAAAACATTTGTTTGTTGCAGTGTTTGCACTCTAGAAACTCTTGAGTTCTTCGAGTGCCTTTGATTTCAGTATGGAATAACATCGTCCAAATCCTCCGGTGGGTGTGCGGCTTCCCATGCCGCCACTGCGCGTGAAAGAAATTTATCTCTGTTAAACTTTGGATTTGTATCTGCAAGTTTATCAGCCATCTGGTGAATGTATGTAGGCCACGGTAGAAGCGGGGCTACATGATCTGCAAGATACTCAAAGTGTCGTTGCTGCATTAGCGTTGCCATTATTTTACCTCCCTCAAAACCATTTCTTTGATTTCGTTTCTGTCTCGCGCAACTACTTCTTCGTATGTATGAACAACTCTTTGCAGTGCAAACTGTGCAGAGCTGATGTCATACTTGAAGTTAGAGTCTTCTGATTCAGCACGATCCATCAACTTGTTGATTTGTGTGAGTGCAACTTTAGCTTGTATGTATAGTGAGTAATTGTCTGACATATTGTTCTCCTGATTAAGTGATGATGAGGATGACTGCCCCTCACCCAAGCGGGGGCAGTTATCCGAATCAGTTAAGCTACTTGCCATGCGTTAGACTTGAATGCTTTGGTCAATTCATTCTCGCGCAAACGCTGGGTGTTAGCTGGTGATTTGTTGGCATCTGTATGTGTTGCCCAGTAAGTGCAAGCGTTGTACAAAGCCCACTTGTTAGTGCCAAGAGACTGTTTCTCTTTGCCCCAGATTCCCATGAGGTTGTCAAGCTGACGCTCGTTGACCTTGGGTTTACTGGTATTGGTTTTGACATTGCATAGTGTAGATGAAAAGAATGACTCAGCAATTGCGTCATCTACATGTACAGACATCCACTCTGTATACAAAGCTGGTGTATGTAGAAATGATTGAAGACCAGTATGTATCTTGGCGGCAGAGCCTTCGACATTAACATTGCTTGTATGCTTTGCCCGTGTGTTAGCTACTGTGTCTGCTGTTGTGCAACCATTGAGACACCAAAGACGAATGCCTTGGGCGATTTGTTGAAATGCCCAGCTACCATCGTATGAGTTAAAGAACTTAATCTGAAACTTGATGTAGTCATCTTTGACTGGTTGCACAGTGATATCGTTGAATGTGATAACGCCGCGCATCTTTGCGCCGTTGTCAAATACTTCAACGCTAGATGTGTAGTCATGGCTGATGTTTGCACCAGCTACAGCATCGAACACTGAATTTACAACGTCATCATGTTTGATTGCTTTGTACTTAGAACCGTGTACACCAAGCACCTGATTGGTGTCAGTGCGTAGAATGCAACGTGCCATTGATGGTGGTACATTGTGATAGTGTGGATCACCATCTTTGATTGCGGCTAAGTCCCATGTTTCTACAGGGAATGACCAGTCATCGGTTACACACATGTGGTCGTTGATGTTAGATAGTTCATTCATAATGTTCTCCTTTTCATTTTGTCACCATCTAGATAATACAAGCCATAGAAGTTGTAGTTTTTTGACTTGTCTCTTGTGCAGACACGCACGAAATTATATTCCTTTCCGAATGCATCGGCTTGTCTGCGCAAATCTTTGCCCATTTGTCTTAACGAATGAGCAACAGAATATATTGTCATGCATTTGTTAGTTTGATCGGGCGTATGATAATAAAATTTTGGCATAGCTTATCTCCTGTTCAGCCACACGCCACACCCAGCCAGCACCATGCCGAATAGTATGAGTGCAATGTGCATGTAGAATGCGCTAGTTGTGTGCGGTTCAAGTGTAGTTGCAGATACCAATATAAAAATACCAAGACATATTAATGTGTTAGACATTTCGTTCTCCTTACTGCATATATGCAGTATATATCATTAGGTTGCACACTGCAACAGTCTAAATTTTTATTTTGAATGGTGATATTTGAACGCCGCGCTGCAAGTACTCAGCCGTGATGTAAACCCCCGCCCCGAAGGGGCGGTGGTGCGGCTTGCAATCCACGCCACAAAAAAAGCCCCGCTAGCCGAAGCTAGCGAGGCTCGGTGTGTGGCGTTATGACGCTGACTTGTTGTCGGCGTAACGCTTGGCATATGTGTCTAGAAGACGGTCAGCGGCTTTGGCTGTGTCTTCTGACTTCTTGTGCTGTTCTGGGAACAGTTGCTGTGACGCTTGAAGTAGATATGCGCGAAAGTTTTCGTTGATCTCCAACTGATCCTTGAGCCATGCGATATCGCGGTCGTTCTGAAGCATCCGATCGTTGTCGATGTCAACGCCTTTTTCCTGTGATGCGACAAACATGTCATAGTTCTCTTGATCCAAACGTTCAATGCGTTCGTTCTTGGATTTAGTATTGTAATCAATTGAACCAATGAAACGTTCCAAGTGATACGATACTTGAGAGGCGTGTGTGCGATCCGAAATTGTGAACATACGCTGAGCGTCAAGAGCCAGGCCATTTTTTGAAGCAAGTACTTTAGACATAACAGTTCTCCTTTACACTGGCGGTGAACGGCCACCGCCTTATGTCCCATCCGAAAGCATGGCCCAGAGGACAAGGCAAGGCAGGCTCGGACGGCGTGCCAGTTTGACCCAGCCCGCTTGCCCGCAAGGGCAAACTTATGCGCGGGCTGGCTAGGCAAACTGAGCATGGGCGAGCCTTGCCAGCGCGACTAGCGCGGTTGTCCTCTGGGTTGTGCTTCGGATAATGGGACTTGGCGCGTGGCTGGGCATTGCCTGTGTAAAGATCAGAGAACTGTTTGGCTAAAGTGCGCAGTGGAGAAAAATGGGCTGGGTCGCAGACCTCAGTGTAGGTTCTAAGATTTCGGATTGTACACGCGCGGCAGGTGTGGCCCAAGGGCTGTGCGCCAGCGCAGTCCTTAGCTTTAGCTAAGCGAGACGCAAGGATCGCTTGGGCCACACCTGCCTTGTTCGTACGTGTCACTTGTGTATGTGTATTCCCCCGTTTCCTTCGCGTGTTGCTATGCGCGGTGCAACGTCCGGTGTGAACAAGGCCCCAGCCTTGTTCGCGGCGCAACGGCCACTCGCGCCAGCATATCCACGCGAACGTGCGTGATATGGTGTCACATTTGTGCGTTGACAAAGGTGTCAGAAGTGCGTGATGTTTGGGGGGGAACACAAGGGGGGGCAAGTGAGATTGAGTATGACTGATGTAGTGAAGCTGACCGAGAAACAGTATGCTCTCGTGGATACACTCGTAGCAGAAGGGTGTAGCATCACTGAGGCTGCTGGCAAAGCCGGTTACGCAGAGGGTGAAAGCGGTAGGGTCAGCGCTAGCCGTGCTTTGCGTCAGCCTCACGTGCAAGCGTACATGATGCAGAGAGTTGGTGAAACACTCGGTGTTAATGCTACGACGGCAGCGGCGAGGCTTGTCAGGCTTGCCACGGGGGCCAAGAGTGAGTACGTGCAGCTAGAAGCTAGCAAAGATATCTTGGACAGGGCTGGGTTCAAGGCCCCCGACAAGCATATGCACTTACACAGTGGTGATATTAGGGTAAGCATAGATCTGAGCTAAATTTGAAAGGTTGCAAATATAAACACGTGGGGTGGGGTCAAAAAACGACATTACTAGGTTGGCAAGGTGTCCCCCACAGACATAAATGTTCAAAAAGGCCCGAAGCCAAAGTAAAAATATTTTTTTAGCTAGGAGTTCGTTTCAATGTGTGTTGGTGGTAGTTCTCAGTCTGTTGTAACTCCTGTTCAGGATACAAGTTTAGAACCTATTAAAAGTAAGTATCCTTTAACTGCTGAACAGAAACGTGAGAATAGACGCAGGCGGAGACTTGCTAGTTCAAAGCGGCGGTCGCTAATAAATGATGTTGCTGGTGATAAGGATATGTTTAATGATGGTTCTACTGGTGCATCTAGTGGTCTAGGCGGTATTGGCGATGCAAGTGGAGGCATAACAAGGGTATGAGGCGCACACCAGCATGGCAGAGAAAAGAAGGACAGAACCCCAAAGGTGGGCTGAACGCCAGAGGTCGCGCCTCTTACAAGGCACAAACAGGCGGAACACTCAAAGCGCCAGTAAAAGGTGCGGCAGATACACCACAGAAACTGAGGCGCAAAGGAAGTTTCTTGACTCGAATGGGTTCCGCGAAGGGGCCATTGAAAGATGAGAAGGGCCGACCAACAAGATTAAAGTTATCTCTTGTTGCTTGGGGCCATAGAGGTGACAAGGCTAGTGCGGTTGCTAAAGGCCGTTCCCTTCTTAAGCGTTACCAAAACACAAAGAAAAGGAAGAAAGCCAATGCCTAATGTCGCTGGAAAAATGTTTGCATACACACCTGCTGGTAAAAAGAAAGCTAGGAAAGCCGCGCAGAGTTTACTTACTAAGCAACAGAGAACGCTTCCAAAGCAAATCCAAGCGCAGATTGTCAAGAAGAAGATGGAGAAGGCGTAATGACTAGGTATCAAAAACATGATGGCACCATCTATGATGGGCCTGTAGTTACGATGCCCGATGGCAGAATCAAAACTGGTGCAACACTTACCGCTGAATCAGAGCGTGTCTTTCCAATACTAGAACGTGCAAGAGATGAGGATGGTGGCAAAGCCCCAATCAAAAAGAAGCGTGTAACTAAGAAAAAGGCATAGTCATGGGTAAAACATTAATGAAGCCAACATCAAAAGGTGTAATGCGTAAGTTAGGCAGTGAAGAAGCTCAAGCTAACATTAGAGCGAGAACTAATTATGCAAAGACAATTGGTCAGGCTGGCAAGAAAGCTAACGAAACAATGACGTTTTCAGGCAAAGCTGACTTTATGGAAAAAGTAAGAAAGCTGGCAAGAAAGCAATATGATTTAGATATTTTCTTTGAAGGCGGAAAGCCAAAGAGTTAATTATGGCTGTTAATGAAGCTGGTAACTACACCAAACCAAAGATGCGAAAGAGCTTATTCAATCGCATAAAGGCTGGTAACAAAGGCGGAGCCAGTGGTCAGTGGTCGGCAAGAAAAGCGCAAATGCTAGCGCTTGCTTATAAAAAAGCTGGTGGTGGTTATACAAATTGAATCAATAGTTATGTTTTGTGTCATTGTTGCAAATGCTCTTGAAGTAAATACAGTTGTGCATGATACTCATGAATGGATATCAAGATGCCACATGTCTGTTACTGAGAATAGTTTTATAGACCCAAACACAGAGTGTTTTTGCGTAAAGGCTAAAGGACAATGAAAAAGCCACAAAAATCTTTAGTCAATTGGACAAAGCAAAAATGGAGAACAAAATCTGGCAAGCCGTCTACTCAAGGCCCACAGGCTACTGGTGAGCGTTACTTGCCAGCCGCTGCAATAAAAGCTATGTCTAGTTCACAGTATGCTGCTTCTTCTAGAAAAAAGCGTGAAGACACTAAGAAAGGGAAGCAATTCTCCAAGCAACCAAAAGGCGCGGCGGCGATTGCTAAAAGATATAGATGAGTTTTCTACACACACTGAAGGTAGAAGAACGTGACCTTCTTCGCAGAATAGTGAAGAAAGTACACCTTGCTCACCACCCAGAAGAATTTTGTACCGACCATGAAGCTGATAAAGTTATTGCTGTTATTGGCCCAGAAGTAATTGATCGCATGATTAAGTTCGGTAAGGATCACAAGGTTGACCAGCTTTAATTACAAGCCTGATGGCAATGTACTAAAAGCATTTATGAAAGATGATAGTTTCTTTCGTGGCATTCGTGGGCCTGTAGGCTCTGGCAAATCTGTGGGTTGTTGCGTTGAAGTCTTTCGCAGGGCTTTAATGCAAGAGAAAAATAAAGATGGTGTGAGGCGTAGCCGCTGGGCAATCATTAGAAACACTAACCCGCAACTAAGAACAACCACAATAAAAACTTGGCTTGACTGGTTTCCAGAAGATGAGTGGGGCAAGTTTATGTGGTCGGTTCCATATACGCACTGGATTAAACAGGGCGATCTGGAACTTGAAGTAATCTTCCTAGCACTCGACCGTCCAGAAGATGTGAAGAAACTTCTCTCCCTAGAGTTAACTGGCATCTGGATCAACGAGGCTAGGGAGATACCTAAATCTATTATTGATGCATGTACTATGCGCGTTGGTCGTTTCCCTTCTATGCGTGATGGTGGGCCTAGTTGGTCTGGGGTCATTGCTGATACTAATGCTCCTGAAGAAGATCACTGGTGGCCTATTATGTCTGGCGAAGTGCCTGTGCCAGATCATATCCCGATTGAACAGGCACGGATGCTAGTCAAGCCAGATAACTGGAACTTTTATATTCAGCCTTCAGGAATGGAAGAAGTTACAGAAAAAGACGGCTCTGTTGTTGACTATAAGGAAAATAAAAAAGCTGAAAACTCAAAGAATATGCTGCAAAGCTATTATTCAAATTTAATTAGAGGTAAGACAAAAAGCTGGATTGATGTTTATGTAATGAATAGACTTGGCACAATCCAAGAAGGAAAGCCAGTGTATCAAGGATTTGTAACTGAAACACATGTTGCCAAAGAAGAAATACCAATAGCTGATGGCATCCCTTTGTATATTGGCATTGACTTTGGTTTGACACCAGCCGCTGTGTTTGGACAGAAGGTGCGCGGCAGATGGCTAATCCAGTCAGAGATTGTAGCTATTGACATGGGCATTGTTCGCTTTGCTGAACTGTTACGCCAAGAGATAGCTACACGTTTTGCTAATCAAGAAGTAAGAATCTTTGGTGATCCTGCTGGTGACTTTCGTGCACAGACTGATGAAAGCACACCTTTTCAAATACTTAGAGGCGCTGGGCTACGAGCAACACCAGCGCCGAGCAATTCTGTTGACTTGCGACTAGAAGCTGTGTCGTCTTCTTTGAACAAAATGGTTGATGGCAAGCCAGCATTTTTAATTGATCGGCGTTGCCCAACATTGATTAAAGGCTTTGAGGGTGGGTATCAATACAAACGTATGCAAGTATCCGGTGAGCGTTTTGATGATAAACCAGAAAAAAATATGTATTCACATATCCATGATGCGCTTCAGTATTTAATGCTTGGCGCTGGTGAAGGCAGGCAACTTATATCTGGACAAAAACCTTTAACTGCTTTCAATGCCCGTTCTGAGTTTGATGTCTTTGCAAGGAAGCCAAAACAACAGAAACGCCAAGGTCTATGGGCTAGAATGTGATTTGTGCGTTGCGTTATTTTATTATTTGTGTTTATGAATTGAATGCTAGCTAGGAGATAAACGATGTGTACAAGTAAACCACCTGCGCCACCTGCGCCTGATCCATCAATCAAACAGCAACAAGAAGCGCAAAAAGCAGAAGTTACTGCCGAGAAAAGAGAACAGAGAGATAAGGCTCTTGCTCAAGCAGTGACTCGACTACGAGGCGGAAGCGGCAGACGTTCTTTGATTAAAGGTTCTGGTGGTGGAATGGGCTTCTACAGTAGGTATCTGTAATGATTGTTTATGCTGATCAGTCTACTGGAGTATACGAAGGAAGTAAGCTAGCTGCCTCCTTACTGAAAAAATATGATCGCGCTAAATCATTACGCGAAAATTTTCTACCGCTTTTTGAAGAATGCTATGAATATGCGCTTCCTCAAAGAGAATCATTTTATGCAGAATCAGTAGGGCAACGAAGAGATGACAAGATTTTCGATGAAACGGCTGTCGTTGGAGTGCAAGAATTTGCTTCGCGGTTACAGTCAGGCTTGGTTCCTAACTTTGCTAGATGGGCGGATTTTACTGCGGGTTCTGAAGTGCCGATTGAAGACAGAGATGAAGTTAATAATCAATTGGATGAAGTCACGGATTATGTCTTTGAAGTAATTCAAAACTCAAATTTTGGTCAAGAAGTGCATGAATCGTTTATGGACTTGGCGGTAGGCACAGGTGTTTTGTGCGCTATGGAAGGTGATGCAGTAAATCCAGTTATGTTTTCTGCAATACCACTGCCACATGTTGTTTTAGATACTGGGCCTGATGATCGTGTTGATCATGTGTTTCGTGAACGCTCTGTGCGTAACTCAGACGTCCCTGTTATGTATCCAAAAGTAACATTGTCTGATAAAATACAAACACGCATTAAAAATAATCCTGATGAAAGAACAAAGATACTTGAAGTTGTTTGCAGAGATTATTCTAAGTTAAATCAGGAAGCTCATCTATTTTATGCAATAGAAACAAACACTAGAGAGATTATTAAGCAAGAAGCATATAATGGTATCGGGTCTAATCCATTTATTTGTTTTCGTTGGTCTAAAGTATCTGGTGAAATTTATGGCAGAGGCCCATTAATAAATGCTTTAGCGGCTATTAAAACTACTAATTTGACGATTGAGTTAATATTAGAAAATGCACAAATGGCTATCTCTGGTATCTATCAAATGGATGATGACGGTGTTATTAACCCAGATACTATTAACCTTGTCCCTGGGACCGTCATACCAAAAGCGGCGGGATCACTGGGTTTGCAGCCTGTTCAAGCTGCTGGTTCTTTTGATGTTGCTAATCTTGTTCTTGGCGATATGCGTTTGAATATCAAACGTGCTTTATACAATGATATGCTAGGCGATCCAAATAAAACTCCAGCATCTGCAACCGAAATTGCAGAACGTATGGCTGATTTATCAAGGCGTATTGGGTCTGCATTTGGCAGATTGCAAGCTGAATTAGTTCAGCCTGTTTTACAAAGAGTTGTTTATATCCTTAAAAAACAAGGACGTATTGAACTTCCAACTATGAATGGCAGGGAAGTTAAGGTACGTTCTGTTTCACCTCTTGCACAGGCTCAAGCTAATCAAGACATTTCCTCCGTGGCTAGATTCCTTGAACTTGTGCAAGGTAGATTTGGCCCAGAGTTGACAAATATATTAATTAATTCTGAGGAGACTGCCGCTTATCTAGCCAAGAAGTTTGGTGTTCCAGACGTTCTTGTACGAGATCTGGAAGAGCGTCAACAAATAGTTCAGATGGCTCAACAGATGGCACAACAGCAACAAATGCAACAGCAAGGAGAGTTGCCACTTGGTCAAGGATAGAGCTTTTCTGTCTCTTGATGGGTTTCGCCGCGATAAGAGTGAAGACACAAGAATTAGTCTGGATATAGCAAGTTTATTTAATACGGATGCAGGTCAGTCTGTATTAAAGTATTTGCGTTCAATTACAATAGAACAAGTTAATGGCGCAGGTGTTAGCGATGCCGAGTTGCGTCATATGGAAGGGCAACGATATATTGTTGGCCTCATTGAATCTCGTATACAACACGCACATAAATCTAAGGGTTTAAGCAATGAATGAAGAAGCAGAAGCAGTAGAATCAGAAGTAGTAACTGAAGGTGGCGATCCGCGCCTTGAGACTACAGAGCAGGCAAGGCCAGAAGGTTTGCCTGAAAAATTCAATACTATAGAAGATCTTGTAAAATCATATACAAGTCTTGAGGGCAAGCTAGGTAAAAAAGATGAAGATTTACGCAATGCTATTATTGAAGAGTTAAGTAACGAAGCCTTTGCAAATCGTCCCGAAACTGCTGGTGACTATCAGTTGCCAGAATCTATTGATGAAGAAACTGCTGTAGATAATCAATTGCTACAGTGGTGGTCTAATACTGCATTTGAAAATGGATATAGCCAAGATCAGTTTGAAGAAGGCATCAACATGTATATCGAAGCGTTAAATGCTGATGTTCCTGATTACGATCAGGAAGTGCAACGTCTTGGAGAAAATGCAGAAGCAAGACAAGAAGCGGCTAGCTTGTTCGCTAATCAATTCTTTGAGGAGAAACATTTGCCAGCTATTGAGCGTATGTGCGAAACCGCTGATGGAATTGAAGCGCTTGAGTTTATGATGCAGTCTATGAAAGATGGTGGCCCAGCTATTGATAGTCAGCCTGTAGCGCAAATAACTCAAGATCAATTAAACCAAATGATGCTTGACCCACGTTGGCATGATCCAGCAAAGCGTGATATGTCTTTTGTTAAAGAAGTAGAAGATGGATTCAAACGACTATACGGATGAAGAAGTAGGTCGTGTTGGGGGTCTTTCTCTAGTTAAAGCTAATCTAGATCACGCTAGATTGATTGCTGACAGCCTTCGCATGTTTGATGCTAGGGAATGTCTTATTTATGGGATGACCCCATTAGAAGCGCTTCTAGAGCCTTTTACCGTTACAAATAACAAAACATATGCAATTAAGATGCATGAAACCGTGATTGCATTATGTGGCACAGTTCCTATTACAGATAATATTGGTAGGGTCTGGATGCTTGGCACTGGCGGTATAAATCAAAACTGGCGCGTGTTTCTACGTGGATGCAAGCCAGCTATAGAAATATTACAGGACAAATATGATGTAATTGAAAACTTTGTACCAGAAGATCATCAAGATACAATTATGTGGTTGACTTGGTGCGGTTTTACATTTGATAAAAAAATATACAACATACATGGGCATAACATGATGCGTTTTGTGCGTTGCGGAAATTATAGAAATAATGTTTATTATCTAAAACGGCCTGTAATGCATTGAGCGACCCGAAAGGATAATCGCGTTGATATAGCCACACAGACAACCGCATTAGAATAGGATTAACATAAACCTTATGAGAGGACTGTAAAATGGCGAATACAATTGATACCGCCTTTATTAAGCAGTTTGAATCAGAGGTACACATGGCTTATCAGCGCATGGGTTCTAAACTGCGGAACACTGTGCGTACTGTGTCAAGTGTACGTGGTAACACTGTTCGTTTCCAAAAGATTGGAACAGGCTCTGCTTCAACTAAATCACGCAATGGTTTGATCACACCAATGGAGCTAACACATACAAATGTCGAAGCTACCATGACTGATCATTATGCTGCTGAGTACATCGACAAGTTAGATGAGCTGAAAACCAACATTGATGAGCGTCAAGCTGTAGCTAAGTCTGCTGCCGCTGCTCTCGGTCGTAAGACTGACGAGTTACTTGTAACTGCAATGGATGCTGGTGCTAACTCAACACAGATCAACGACACTTCTGGTGCGCTTGTAAAAGCTGATCTATTGACTCTGTTTGAAACATTTGGCGCGGCTGATATTCCAGAAGATGGCGGTCGCTATCTTGCTATGCATCCTGCGGGTTATGCAGATTTGTTTGCTATTACTGAGTTTGCTTCAAGCGACTTTGTTGGCGAACAGAACCTGCCATTTGCAGGTGGTATGACAATGAAAGAGTTCTTGGGCTTCAAGATCTTCTCAACGTCAGCCGTTACTGGCGGCAAAAACCTCGCTTATCACACATCATCTGTTGGTCTTGGTATTGGTTCAGACGTAAGCACTGAGCTAAACTATGTACCAGAGCGTGTGTCACACCTTGCAACATCCATGATGTCAATGGGTGCAGTTGTTATTGATAGCAACGGCATCTATGAAGTCTTGGATAACAACTAAGGAGGGTTAAGAAAATGGCATTTTCTTCAGCAGGTCTTAGTCGTATGGCAGGTGGCGGTGGTCATAACCTTTGGTTTTATGACTCAACAGATGCCATGACTGCTGTACGAGTATCTGGTTATTTTAATGATGCAGCTAATATGCTTAATGTTGGTGATGCTATCTTTGTATTAGATAGCGATGCGCCTACACTAAGTGTAGCTCTTGTTTTATCAAATACTGGTTCAGTAGTTGATATTTCAGATGGCACAGCAATTACTGTAACAGATTCTGACTAAAGGAATTGGGGAAGGTTAAGGTATCAACTTACCTTCCCCATACGAAACATGGCAGTAACAAGCACAACAGCAAACTCACCAATAGACATATGTGCGAGAGCATTAATTCTTATTGGCGCTGATACAATTTCATCATTTGCTGATAATACAACGGAAGCACTAGTTGCTTCCAATATGTATGAGGACGTTGCAAGAGCTAGTCTTGTAAACTCACGTTGGCGTTTTGCAACTAATCAAGCTGTTTTGAATTTGTTGTCTGATGCACCAACAGGCAGATATGATAAAGCATATCAATTGCCATCAGATCTATTGATGCTTCATGCAGTTACTGTTGAAGATCTTCCAATAGAATATCAAATATATGGCGATAAAATATTTGCTGATACTGATAGCGCAGATGTTCTTGTGGCTGATTATTCTTATAGAGCAAATGAAAAAGACTGGCCTTCATACTTTACAATAGCTGTTGAGTATGCGCTTGCTGTTGTATTTGCAACATCAATTGCTAGGGATGCAACGCTTGCTTCTTTAATGAAAGAGCAGGGCAGAGAATCTATGGCAAAAGCTAGAAGTTTGGATTCACAGCAACAAACCTCTAGAAAACTAACAACATCGAGGTTTATTGCTGAAAGGCGAAGCTAATGCCTAGAATTCTAGTTCCGCTTACAAACTTTCAATTCGGTGAAGTTAGTCCATCACTTATTTCAAGAACCGATACTAAAGTATATCCAAACTCAGCAAAGACTGTAACTAACTTTTTGTTGCGTAATGAAGGTGGTTTAGTAAAACGATTTGGGTCAAAACGTATCTATGAATTCGATACAACATATGACTCTACAAAAACACAGCAGCATAGATTAGTCCCCTTTATATTTTCTGATGATGAGCGATATATAATCTCCCTTGAAAACGCCAAGATTCGTTGTTTCAAGATTGACCCGTCTACTGGCGCAATAACTTTGGTAGAAACTATCACTGCCGATGTTGATACAAATGCAGTGCCATTCTCAGACTCAATCTTACAAGAATTAAACTTTGCACAGTCTGGTGATATTATGTTTATCACACATCAGACATTTAAAATGCGTAAGCTAGTAAGAACTGGTTTGAATAATTTCCAACTAGAGGTCTTTGCATTTGAGGGAAGCGCTGATGGTTTTAGAACTAATCAGCCATATTATTCATTTCAAAGCGTTGGTGTTACATTAGATCCATCAAAGACATCAGGCACTGGCGCAACGCTCACAACTAGTTCTGCTTACTTTGATACAACAGGAAGTCAATCTGGTGGCAACTATCCGAACTCAAAACATATTGGAGTAATTCTTAGATACCATGATAATGAGATTGAAATAAAATCAGTACAATCAGCTACCCAAGCAACTGGCGATATTACTGATGAGCTAACAGTTCATCTTGATACAAACGCAATTGAAACAACAGATGGCATTGCAGATATTGAAATTACATTCCCGCTACATGGTCTTACTGTAGGAGATTCAATAACTATTGCTCATGCAGGGGCTGTTGGAGGAATTACTTCAGGCCAAATAAATGGAACAAGATCTGTACAAGAAGTGCGGAATGAGAATGTTATTGTTGTTACCGCTGGATCAAATGCAAATGATTCTGCGATCGGGGGAGGTACTCCAAAGATAACAACACATGCTCCAACAACAGCGTGGGGAGAACAATCATACTCTGAACTGAGGGGATTTCCTGCTGCTGTTACATTCCATGAAAACAGACTTTGGTTTGGCGGAACTTTAGGACAACCTGACGGTCTTTGGAGCAGCAAGATATCAGAGTATTTTAATTTTGATACAGGCGATGGTCAGGATGACGAAGCTATTAGTTTAACGCTTTCTATTGGTGAGATTAACACTGTTCGTCACATTATATCTAATCGTGATTTGCAAGTGTTTACTTCAACATCTGAGTTTTATATACCTGCGTTTTCTGAAAAACCTATCACGCCAACTAATGCTCAGATTAAAAGGCAAACTCCGTTTGGAGCGGAGTTTGTAAAACCTTACTCATTTGATGGCGCAACACTTTATGTACAGCGTCATGGAGATATGATTCGTGAGTTTGTTTATGATGATAGTGAAGGGGCTTATGTTTCTAATGCCGTTTCTACATTATCTTCACATATGATTACAGATGTTGTGCAAGCTACAGTATTACGCGGCGCAATCAATAGACCTGAATCTTATGCTTTATTTTTAAATAGCGATGGTACTATAGCTGTATTTACATCTAATAGGGCTGAACAAAGAGCAGGTTGGTCTAAGTTTACAACAGATGGTAAGTTCCATTCTATTTGCACAATAGATGAACGTGTATTTTTTGTTGGAGCTTATGATACTGGTGCTGGCACAACTAAGTTTGTATTGAATGAGTTTGACTCATCTTTGAATCTTGATTTTGCAAATACGTTTTCGGGCACTGCTGGTGTGTTTGATGTTTCTTCACATTTTGCTAATGGTGCAACTGTGGATGTTATTAATGGCACAGACTATCTTGGTCAGTTTACAGTTTCTGGCGGCAATGTAGATGTTTCTGCTGTAGCAAGTATTACAAGCGCAGAGATTGGTTATAAGTTTAATGTTGAGGCTGAGACACTTCCAATTGATGCACAGGTTGCTGGTGGCCCATTGACAGGCAATCCACGCTCAGTAAATCGTGTAATATTAGATTTGTTAGATACATTGTCAGTGAGTGTAAATAATAAAGAACTTATTATAAGAACTGTATTAGATGATTTTAGTTTAGACAGAACACCTGTAGACGGCAAAAAAGAGTTTCGATTGCTTGGGTATAGCAAAGATCCAACTGTTAAGATAACTCAATCAGCACCGCTTTCATTGCAGGTTAATGGCATCATTGCGGAGGTTACATTCTAATGTTTCAATTCTTTCTAGCTGGTGCATCTGTAATAAGTGCATATAGTCAAATGCAAGCTGGTAGAGCCGCGCAAGCGGCGGCTAATGCAGAAGCATTGCAGTTTGAACAGGAACGTCGTCAGAATGAAATTATAACAGCACAAAGGCATGTTGACCGTCTTGCTCAATATGATGCTGCTCGTGCTAATAATGCAGCTTGGTTTGCATTTAGCGGTAGAGATATAAGTGACAGATCAGTAAAGGCATTTATGGATAAACAGCGAGAAGTTGCTTATACAGATGTTTCTCGCTCAGATACTCAAGGATATGCCGAAAGTGCACAGTTAGCTATGCAAGCACAGTTAGCAAGAACACGTGGTGTTATGGCAAGAAGAACAGCAAACATACAAGCATTGTCAACTCTAGCATCAGGTCTGTATCAATATGAAACAGTAAGAGTTTAATATGGCGGTTATAAGAGAAAAACGACAGTTTCAAAATAGACGTATTGGTATTGTAAGAAGCGATACTGGTGCAGAAAATTATTATAAAACTATATCAAATGCTGCTGACACATTAACTGAAATTGCATTTAAAGAAGCTGGAAGGGTTGCGCAAAAAGAAGGAAAAGAACTAGCAGAGTCTGCATCAACTAAAAGTCTCCGTACAATTAATCCTGAAACTGGCAAGCCTCAAGCATACAATGTTCCAGAAAACTTTGGTTCAGTAGCAGAAGCGGCATATGAAGAAGTTCTTGATCGTAGATTTATTTCAGATATTGACCAACAAATAAAGGATCGCGGCAGAGAGCTTGCTTTAAAATATCAGAATGATCCAAAGGGTGTAGAAAAATACGGTCAGGCAATGGAAGATTATGTTGCCCAGATGATCAATCCAAAAAACTCTGGCGGTCTTAATGAGCGATTTACAAATATAATACGAGACACTGGGGCTGCATTTATTGCTAGCACTAAGTTTAACCTTATGTCTCAACGTGCAGCAGTTGTTCAAAATCAATTACGTGATGGGCTGATCCAAGATTCTGTCAATGGCAGAGAAGCAATTAATGATGTGATTGCATCTGGAAGCGCTAGTGATATTCAGTTTGTTGGTGTTAAAGAAGGTGAACGTGAACTAACAACAACAGTACAGCTTATGATAGACACAGAAATTGCGCGTCAAGATGCTGGTCTTGAAGCTGGAATATTAACTCAGCCGCAATATGAAGCTAATGTAAATCAAATATTAACTGCTCTACCAGAAGGCATATTAAATACAACCCTTAACTATGATTCATTGTATGTGGATGATAATGGAAATCAACAGCGCATGACAAAAGATGTTGCTCTAATAATTGAAGATGCTCTTAATACTGGCAATATTTCAAAAGATTTGCCTAAATCTTTAGTGCCGCAAATAAAAAATATTCTTGAGTCAGATGGATATATTAGAAACAAATCTACATTACAACAAAAAGCTCGGTTGTTGCGAACAGGACTTGGCAACAGAGAATCACAGGTTGCAGAAGCAACTAAATTAGATGCAGCTATTTTGCAACTTAATGACGAAGATTTTGTAGTTGATATAAAAGATCCAAATATAAAAAAAGCAGCAGATGTATCAATTGCAATAAGTGAGAAATTAGATGATCCACTTAATGCAAATATGGGTGCTTATTTTTCTAGCCCTGAATCAACAAATGTTGATGCGCCTTGGAAATTTTATCTAATGGATAAAAATGTAATTAGTGATGGAATGAATCTATCATTAAAAAGATTGGCTAGACTTGAAAGAATGACAAATGATGAAATGAGAACATTACTTGGTCATTATGATTATATGTCTAATGCAATGATAGGTAGCTCAGTTATTGATATGAGTCAAAATTCTGAACTAACTGGAGAAGAGCATGCTTTTCTTAGATCATTAAATAAAATTGTTAAAATTACTGGCTCTGAAGATATTGTCGCAGTTGCTTCATCATTAAAAGAAAATATGCAAAATGAAAAAATTGTAAATGAAAGAGTAAAAACAATATTAGAAGCCAAAGGAACAGAAGGTGCTGAAAACGTATTAACTAGATATTTGCAAGAAGGATTTGGCACTGACAGATATATGGTTGAATTAGCAAGACCATATGTAAAGCATTTAATTATGGGCGGTGTACAGAAACAAGACTTAGATAACGCCATGAACGAAATGTTTGAGTCATCTTATGTTGATACCGATGGTATTGTTGTAGATCGTTATAATCCTCAAGTTGCAAAATCTATGTTTGCAACAAAAAGAATATTGCCATCTGATAAAGACAGATCTGTATTTTATAAAAATGCACAAGAATATATTAATCTAAAAAGTGGTGGGAATTTTGCTCTTGGTGAAAACTTGGTTGGGATTGAAAGAAACCGACAGATAAAACTTGTGCCCACAACTGTTAATCCGTTGCAACCTGACATGTTAGGAATAGAATATACTATTATTGATGAGTCTCAAGTTATTGCTGGTGAAGCAAAAGAATTAAAACGAACATCATCGTTACCAACATTTCAGTATATAGCTCATTATATTGATGATAATGGGGAATTGAGGCCAATTCGTAATAAAAACGGTGGACTAATATTTGTTGGAACTGAATTAGCTCAAGATGAAATAGCAATGGTGCGTAAAACAGAATCAGAAGATGCATTGCGTTATTCAAATGAACAGGTTTTAAGAAAACTCCAGCTTCAAAAAAGAACTCGTACAAACGTAAAAGCCTTAAAGCGATTATTTGGTGGCCCTGTAAAACCTGATAAATTGCCAACACAGCCTAGACCGTTTGTTGGATCAAAAGCATCAATGCCAGATGAGATGAGTGGTGATGTCAATTAATCCTTGGGAAACAACCGAACCCACATTCATTGAGTCAAGTGTAGCTCGTAGACGTCCCTTACAGCGTATACAAGAGCCTGAGTTTTTTGCTGACACATTACCAGCGGCACTAGGCTATCAATACATGCCAATGTTCAATGCTGTAAAAAATGCAATAAAATATGGAACAGAGGTACAGCAAGGATACAATCCTCTTAATGATGTAGACGGTTATGAAGAATATAAACATCATCTGATGAATGCTGTTAGTGAAGATCATATGATTGATTTAAAGTTTCAGCTTGATGAAAATAAAAAACGTAGACAAGTACTGGCTGATTCATCATTCTGGGCAAATCTTGGTGCTGGTGTATTTGATCCAATCAACTTAGTAGCATTACCTTTTGGTGGTGCGGCGGCTACTGCTGGTCGTCAGTTCTTACGCACTGGCGCTGGTGTTGGAACAGTTCAAGCTGGGTTAGAATTAGCGAGAGCGCCTTTTGATCCATTAGCAACTAAGCAAGAAGTTGCAATTAACATTGGCTCTGCATTTGTTATTGGCGGTGCTATTGGAACGCTAGCAACTATACCAGCAAGAAGACAAGCGGCGGCAATACGCAAAACAGAAGAAGATGTTATTGAATACACAAAAGCCTTAGAGGGTTTTACTGCTGAAGATGTTGTTGTTATTGGACAAAGAGAATCTAGAAAGCTGGGCAAGGCGAGTAAAACTGAACTTGATGAGCTTGAAGTACAAATACCAAAAGACTTGGAAGGTGTTGCCAAAGGTTTAGCTGATGCAGATAAAAACTTTGGGTTGCAAAAAATAACAGGCGAAGAACGTGATAGCGCGATTAGTGGATTAAATAATCGCAAAGCACAACTTGAACAACGTCTAACAGAAGTAAAATACGAACAGCGCATGCGCCGCGCTGAAGAAATACAAGGCATAGAAAAAGTAGCAGAGGATGGCTTTAACCTACCTGCCAATGCATTTACTGATTCATGGCTGTATAAGGGCGTTACAACAGGCATGAAGCGTATCTTGCAGGGTGACCTACCTCAAACAGTTAAAGCCACTGCTGTAAAGCTAGCGGGCGATAGTGGCGTATTGCTTCGATTAAACCAATATGGCATGGCTACACCAAAGTCTGTGTATCAATACTCGCAAACAAGAAATGGTGAGTGGCTTAAAGTATACACAGGAATGCTACAGCAGTTTGGTGAGCATACGAAAAAAGGTTATTTGCAAGTTGGCGATGTAAATCTTTCTAATATCGATGGTTCGTTTTCTGCTTATCTAAAAGAAGTAAATCGCAAATACATTAATGGTGTTGAGCCAACTACAACTGCTGAAAAAGAATCTATTCAAGCGCTTAGAAGTTTTTACAAAACTTGGGAAGATCGACTGAAAGAAGTTGGTTTGATTGGCGATGTAAAGCGTTTACAGCGTAGCATTCTGCAAAAAGAACGCGACTTGATGGATATTCAAGACAAGATCGATGAGCTTGAAGCATCTTTTGATACAGGCCCAAAACAAGGTGGCACTAAAAAACAGTTTGATTATTTACAAAGATTGAGAGAACGCTTTGACAAAAAAGAACAAGCTCTACGCGAAGATGAGATGAGCTTGCAATTTGCAAAAGACACAACTGTTACACCTGTTGGTGAGGAACTTATGTTCCCACGTTATTGGAACAGGGATGCTATTCGTGAGAACAGGCAACAGTTTGAAAAAATATTAGCAGATCACTTTGAAGAACATAATGTGATTTATGTTCCTAACGAATCTGTTAATCGTCCAGTATCTAACTTTATTGATATGTCTAATGAGGATTTGATTAGACGTTTAGGTAAAGATTTTAATGTAAACAAAGTAGTAGATGGCATAGAAGCTATTGATAAGATTAAACAACATCATCCAAGTGGTGCATTAGGAATGCACATGTACTTTGATAATGAAGCTGGCATCGTGTATATTGACAAAGCTGGCGCTTACAGGAAGTACAAAAGATTCCAAAAAGCATTGCGCGATAAGCAAGCAGCATATGAAAAGAACGATGCTTTTGGTGCAAAGAGCGACTTCAATGATGAAGTTTATCATCATAATGCGTTTATGTTGAATAACTCAGATGCATTTAGATCATACAGAGACTATGCAGACTTTGTTCTGTTGCATGAGTTTCATCACGGTACACTAAAGCGTAGATACAAAGAAGATAATGTAAGCTATGAGATGCGTGTAAACGAAGCCGCGCTTGAGTTTATGAAGCAACAGCATCTAGCTATGCGTAAAACATCACCACGCTTTATTAGACAGGAGCTAGACAACAGCAGACCTGCTGTAGAAGCAAGAGCCAAAGAAGCTGTGGACAATATTCTTGGCATGGCTGATCCAGCTAATGACATGAATGCATTTTATGGTGCTGGCAGATCAAAGCATTTTCGTCACAGATCATTAGATATACCAAATGCAAAAGTATTAGATTACATACAGAATGATCCACTAGCAGTAATGAGAGCATACACTCAACGTGTTGCGCCTCAGTATGAGTTTGCCAAGATGTTTAACGGCAAATCTATTGATGAGGTTCTTGATGATGTTGAGACAGATATGTTTGATGCTGGCAAATCTATGAATCAGATAAATGCAACGCGCAAAGACATACTGCATTTATATGATCGTGTTGTAGGTACAGTGTTGCGTGAACCGCACTCATGGGATCAGCGTATAGCTACAGTACTTAGAGACTTTGCACAGCTAAATTATCTTGGTTCTGCTGGTTTCTCTACACTGCCTGATTTTGCTAAAATTATGATGGAGCATGAACTTAAAGATGTATTCAAGTCTTTGTTTGCTACATTGAGTGATGGTCGTGTACGCATGTCAGCTATGGAAGGCAAGCTGGCTGGTGAAATATTAGAGATAATCCAAGGCGATGCACATATGCGCCTTGTAGATGATGTTACTAACAATCCATTTAATGAAGGCACATACAACAAATATATGAGCAAACTGAAGTGGGGCTTTTATCAAGCTAACTTACTTGCACCTATGACTAACATTATGAAGAAAATGGATGCTATTGTTCGCGGTCATTCATTAATTCAAATGTCTATGCGTCTTGCTGGAAGCGGAAAGAAGCCTACAAAGTTTGAAATCGAGTATCTTGCTCGTTATGGAATTAATACAGCGAAAGCAAAACGTATTCGTGAGCTTGTTGATAATGGTATTATTGATCAGACTGAAGGTGGTTTATATCTGCCAAGTACAGAAAAATGGCCTCAACAATATGACGATCTAAAACTAGAGTTTCGTAGCTCTCTTAATAGCGGCATAATGAACACGATATTGATGGGTACACCAGCAGACAAGCCAAACATTGTTGATGGTGTAGTTTATGTTCCATATCGAATAGCAAGACAGTTTGGCGGCAAAGAAGACCCAAGATACAAAGGCTATACTCGTGTAGAAAATGGATTGCTTGGCTTACCGTTTCAGTTCTACTCGTACACACTGGCAGCAATAAATAAAATCACAGCATCATATGCAACAGGGCAAGCAAGAAATAGAGCAGTTGCATTAGCAGCGTCTATGGGCTTGGCATACATTGGATTAGAATTAAAAAATCCTGATTTTGTTATGGATAAGATGCCAATAGAAGACAAAATTGCACGTTCATTTGATATGTCTGGTATAGCAGCATTTTATTCAGATGCATTTTATACAGCAATGAGCACGTCAATGGCACTTGGCGGCCCTGATTTATCTATGGGTTTGATTCAGCCAAAGTTCCCGCAAGAAGAAAACATAGCAGATGCTGCTGTTGGTATATTAGGTGCTGGGCCAAGTATTGGATTAGATATTGGACGTGGTATTGGTGAATTTATTGAAGGTAATTATGGCGAAGGAGCAAAACAAACTATGCGCTCTATGCCATTAGCTAGATTGTGGATATGGAAAGATTTTATGAATGAAGCCAGTAATTCATTTACAGCAAGGCGTTACTAATTGTGCGTTGAGCATTCTTTATAAGGAAGGTAGGATTACGCCATGACAATAAATTTAGCAGATAACAATCCGCGAATTACATATACTGTGGCGCAAGGCGTCACTCAGTCTGCATTTGTTGTGCCGTTTGAATTTTTTTCTGATGCTGATTTAAATGTTTATGTTGATACAGTTAAAAAAACATTAACTACTCACTACACAACATCAGATAATTCTGGCAACACACAAGCTCATACATCAGGAACAACTGGTTATATTCATTTTACTTCTGGAAATGAAGTGACTGGTATCTCAGGCGGAAGTTCTGTTGTTATTACAAGAGATATACCAATTGAAAGAACCACAGATTTTCCTGCATCTGGCCCATTCGATATAAGTTCATTAAACACAGGCTTAGATAAGATTATAGCAATATCCGCCGATTTGAAAGATGCTCAGGATAGAACTTTAACACTTGAAGATTTTGACACAACTACATCAATTACATTGCCAACAACAGAAAACCGTAAGGGTAAATATCTTAGGTTTAATAGCACTACTGGTGCGCCAGAATCTGGCAATGCTTTTGTAGATAACTATACAGTGTCAGCAACAACACCTTCTTCACCAGCACTTGGTGATCTTTGGTTTGATACAAGTACAAATACAGTATTTGTTTATAGCTCTGCTGGATTTGTAAGAGTAGCGTCTAACATTAACGGCACACAAAATCGCTTTAACTATACAGCAACCGCTGGACAAACAACATTCGCCGCAACATATGATGTCGGATTTGTTGATGTTTATCTCAATGGCATCAAGTTAATTACTGGTACAGATTTTACTGCAAGCAATGGCACTAGCATTGTTTTGACTGTTGCTGCTGCGCTGAATGATACTGTTAATATT
>TARA_R100001460_G_scaffold40472_3_pt1 | contig 29973 bp, 44 predicted proteins | sample TARA_R100001460 | Tara Oceans TARA_R100001460 (sample SAMEA2622190) | marine metagenome | biome: marine biome (ENVO:00000447); feature: surface water layer (ENVO:00002042); material: "saline water (ENVO:00002010), including plankton (ENVO:xxxxxxxx)" | depth 5 m | reverse complement strand
AGGGTATCTAATGGCTGAGTGGGAAAAAGAAATTGCTGAACTAAAGACAGATGTAAAATACATACGAGAAGATGTAAACATCATGCAAAAACAAATAAGAGATCTTAATTATTCTGCCAATACTGGCATGGGTTTCTTTAAAGGTATTTTAATCATAGGATCTATATTAGCAGCTATATATACCTGGTTAAAAATTGTTGACTAATGCCTACAGACAAAATGAAACTAGGCTTAGAGTCTGAGTTCATAGCAGCTGCCTGGTTAAGTAAATTAAATTATTCTATTTATTGGAAAACTTGCGACAACGATCCGATAGATCTTGTTGCTGTAAATAGAGATAATGGTGAAACACTAAAAATAGATGTTAAAACTGTAAGTAGAAGAAAGACCTGGAAGCCTGGTACAGTTATTACCAGGATGCCAAGTATAATACAAAAAAAGTTAGGAGTTATAATTTTATATGTCGATAGAAAAAATAACAAATGCAGATTTGCAGATAGTAAAAGATCGAGTGCGTTCGCATGAAGGTTTTAAATTAGAACCTTATTATTGTAGCGAAAATTATTTAACTGGAGGTGTAGGGCATAGGATTATGCCTGGTGAAGATGTGCCAAAAACTGAAGAAGGGTGGCTGGCATTGTATGATAAAGATTTTGATGCAGCTGTAGCAGCTGCTGATGAGATTACGCCAGATAAAATTAATCCAATAGCTTTTGGCGTGGTTACAGAAATGATTTTCCAATTAGGGAAAAATGGCTGCATGAAATTTAAGAAAATGCACAAAGCGATAGCAGATGAGAACTATAGCGAAATGGCTGCACAGATGTGTGATTCCAAATGGTATCGTCAAACAAAAACAAGATGTGAAAGTCTTGCAAATTTAGTGAGGGATTTATGAATACAATTAAAGAAGTATGGAAAGGACTTTCTAAAAGAGGAAAGATCTTGGCTGTAGCTGTAATTGTTATAGCTGTACTCGTAGTAATTAATAGCTTCTAATGGTTTGGCAGTTAATAGCAAAGCCACTATTAGGCGTGGCAGCTGATGGTGTAAAAGCATTTGCAAAAAACAAAGCAGCTAAGAACGAATTAAAACTTGAAGAAATAAAAGCATCTAAAAAAAGGATGGAGGACATCGCTGCTGGTAAAATCGCCTGGGAGCAATCAGCTGTCGATCAAATGCAAAGCAGTTGGAAAGATGAATTTTGGACTCTTATCTTTGGAGCAATTTTGCTCGGTTGTTTTCTGCCCTGGACACAAGATTATGTTGCAAAAGGTTTTATATTTTTAGATGAGCATACACCTTCCTGGTTCAGCACATGTTTAATTTTATGTATATCTGCATCATTTGGTATAAAAGGAGCTAAAGGGGCAATAGGATTATTTTCTAAGAAATAAGCCAAAAAAAAAGCCTCATATTTGATCGTACAAGGCTTTGTAGCAAGTGAGCTGTATGATTAGACCTGGGTATTTTTAACTTTTTTTACCTTTTTTTTTATTTGCCAAATTGAATTATCTTTACCAATTGTAAATGTATCTGATAGTACAGCTGCAATCTCTTTTAGATCTTGCAGCTGCTGCTTGTTTAGTTCTTCTTTTTTTTTCTTAGGCATTAAAGATCTGGTTAATATTATCTCTATCTTTATCAAGATCATCCCAGGTAGTATTATAAAGATCTGACATCTTATCATCTACATGCCCCAGCTGTTTCTTAATTCTATCTTTGTTATGCCCAGCTGTTCTTCTTAATGAGTTATTATATCTTCTATATTGATGCGGACTAAATAGACTAGGATCTAATCCAGCAGCTATAGCATTATCTTTTATAACTCTATTATTAATATTAGCCTGGTTTACAATCTGACCTTTTAATGATGGAAACAATAACCATTTAGGATTCTTAAATACACCTTCGTTGGTCATCATGTAATTAATCCAATCTTTTAGATCTGTAATCATATCATCTGATAAAGCAACAATCCTATCTGAAGCATCTGTCTTGGTAATACTAATATTACCTGTCTTGCCACAATGTGATTTTGTTACTGTTACATAACCTTTTTTAAGATTAAGATCGCTGATTAATAAAGGTCTAATCTCACAACCTCTAAGACCTGATTGCCTAGAAAAATTATTATAATTATAATCAAATAATCTTTTAAATTTTACCCTCCAAGCATTAGTAGGTCTATCTTTTTGAAATCTTAAATATTTCATAAATGCATCAACATCTTTTTTTGTTGGTGCAATCTTTTTAACAACCCTAGATTTTGACATGTGCAAGCTACGATCTACCTGGTCGCAAGGATTAAATTTTAATCCATAACCCTGGGTGATTGCAATCTTACATGCAGCCTCAAACTTGAACCAACACTTAGTATTATTATGTTTTGATAATGTGCTAGCAAAAACTCTTGATACTTCGTCAGCAATCTGTGGATCTATTTCACTACACATATAATCAGTTAATCTACGACCTTTTATCAAAACATTATCTTTTGATTCACCTCTTATAACATTAAGATAACCAACATACTCATCGTAAGTCTTTGGTCTAATACCAGTGTGAGGATCTTTTTTATTTTGATTATATTTGTTTCTGTAGATCTCCTCCAACTTATCTAATGCAAAACAAAACTTAACATCATTAGGCACATACTTTTCTGTAGCTATGTCAGTAGCTAATTGCTTGTTAAAGTTCTTAGCCATCTGCATAGTTTCTCTTTTAAGACCTGGTTTTATTGACCAGCTTTTTTTACGCCTTTGTTTTGTAATAGGGCAATAATAAAACAATAATACTTTATTGCCCTGTTTGTTATAAAATGGTGCAGACATTTATTTTTTCTCCTTTCCTACACATTGTGGATCTTTTTTAATTTCTTCGACAAGACTTTCTGCCCAGGTATTGCCAGCAGCAATACTAGGCTGACCATGACCACCTGTAAGGGCATAAACTTTGCCCTCCTGTGGTTTGTCAGGTTCATAAACAGTGTGCTTGACTAAAATATCTGGTTTACCAGTTTCGCTATTGTACTCGTATTCTTTGATACTTACGATAGGATCTGGCTTAGTATTGTAAACAACCTTAATTGGTTTTTTTGGCATTATTTAACCTCCTTTTTAAAAAATGCATGATCCAGGGCTGCCTGTTCTTTATCAAAATCCTTAACTGCTTGGGTTAAAGTTTTTTGACTTTTAACCAGGACTAACTTGCCATTACTATCGACTTTATATTCTTCAATACTTACGATAGGATCTGGCTTATGATTATAAACAACTTTTTTTGCCATTATCCAATCTCCTTTCTCAATAATTTATTTGCAAGCTTCCAAACTTCTTCTGCAAATTTTTTGTTTTCTACATTGTGTAATTCTACCCAAACACCACCCTGGGTTTTGAAAGTGGCATCAACTGGAGCATTGTCCAATTGAGCTTGTGCAACTTGGTCTTTGACATAAAAGCCATGGCTGCCAGTTAAAATATGCCAGGCTTTAACAGTTGGATAATTAAACATTTTTTCCTTTCTGTTAGTTTTTTTTATCACTTACATTTATAATATAAGCATTAAATGCTAATATACAAGCGGTTAGTCAATCTTTTTTATTAACATTTTTTAGGGTAGCATTTAGGGTAGCGGTCGTTAATGTCCTTTAGTGTCCTTTACTGTCCGTAGATGTCCGCTAATGTCCGTAAATCCTTGAAAAAATTTATTTTACTTGGTAAGTAAGCCAACTTCTAAGCGGTAGGTCAAATGTTCGAATCATTTCGGGCGCGCCAGCTATTTACCCCAGAAATCCGCCAAATATTAACATTACAAAGAACAGCTACAATTCTGAAAAATCAAAAAGGTAGCAAAAAGGGTAGCAGTAGTCGTTTTTTTGCTAACTCTTTTGTTATTAATTTTTATATATGAAGGAAAAAAGTACCGCTACCTTTTTAGCATTTACACTGTGAATTTATTTTTAAGATCTGTGATTTCTTTTCTGAGTTCTTTGTTTTGTTTTATCTTTTTGTCCAGGAGATCTTCTGCAAATTTTACTTTCCAGGAAGTTTTATTCTTAGCAAGCTCTTGTTGTATCTTGGTAAGATACACTGCTGCATCCAGTAATTCTTCAATTGCATTATCTAACCATTTATCCATAGTTAGCTCAGCCTGAACCATAGTATTTTTATACTTTAAAATGCCTTTATTTGACCTCTCAGCAAGTTTATTTATGATCGCCTGTACCAATGGATCATTTGATTTACCTGGTGGTGTATTGTCTAAAATTATGGATTTAAGCTCAAGTTCAGTTGTCATTTGTTTTTTCTAACCATCTTTCTAATTCTAATTGTGAAATATAATATGTTCTTTTTATGCGTTTCATTGGTAATTGATTTGCATTTACAAGTCGTCTTACTCGTTTCATCTTTGCTTCTTTTGATAACTGCGAAGGATAAAGTATATTACCTACCTCCGCAGTATTAAATAATTTGTGTGGATTTAGTTCCAAGGCACATCCTCCTCAACAGATGCAGCAGCTGCTGGTTGTTGTGTTGCTCCTCCACCGCCACTAGCATACTTAGGATTATGATCTGTTATATTGATCGTCATCTTATCTGCTCCACCTTTTGTAAATCCACGCCACATAACAACATCATACTTGCCAGCTGGTATTGTTATATCTTCTTTAAACTCAACGCCCTGGCTGTGCGATTTGAATCCAGGTCTAGGTGGACTCGTTGGCACTTCTTTTACAGCGTCTTTCAGTTCATCAGTTTGTGCATACACATCAATATAAATAACATGCTGCCCTTTTTTATTTGGTTTAACACCTTTAATCATTAGCTCTCCAATATTTTAAGTTGATTTCTATAAGCCTTAGTTATTTCTTGCTCATACTTTCCACCTTCAATAAAATTTTGGTAGGGTGCTATATTTTCAGCAAGATTACCTCTATGTGTATTTTTTGTTTTTTTTATAATAGCTATGACATAATTTTTTTTCTCCTCATCAGTTTGTAAATTATTAAATTCTTTTGGAGCAGCAAGCTCATTCCTACTGCTCCCATTCCCAGTTACACGATCATTATTTTTAGCATCACTACTGATTGCCTGGGAATCTCGACTATCGATTTCATCTTCACTGTAGAAATCGCCATGCATACCAGCTAACTTTAATACAGCACGATCAATGGATCTCTTTTCTGCCATAGCTGTTGGATATGCATTATGACTATTTTTTGGAGTAGCTTCTCCAAATGTAACAACTTTTAATCCATTTTTTACAGCTGTGCATTTTACTACGCAGCTGCCAATCGCAAGATCAATGAATGATAAATCAAGATCTACGATTGTAATTTTTTCTCTTAAAGCAATTCGTTCCATGGCTTTGTGTGTTATTGCCCACTTCTTTGCATGTTTCATAAACCATAGATCTTCTTTTGTAAGACCATGTTTCTTTGCAAGCTCCATTGTATTTTTATCCATTATGATTTCCCACTTGTAGATTTTATGTGATGCCAAACAACCTGGTGTCCTCGTTCAGTTAAACCTTTTAGTTTACTTCGTTGTTTACAATCTTTTTGTAATTGTTTTTCTCTATAATAATTTTTAATTTTTATTCTGTATTCATGCAGATGATTTGTAGCTGGTAGGTTCATACTTCGCCCCACAATTTTTTTGCCCTGGCAACATACTCATCACCATAATCCCAGAAGCCACTATGAAACTCAGGATCTATGTTTGCTAATATATCTTTTAGTTCACTATTATTTTTTAATATGTTTTGTCTTACAATGTTTGTAACTCTATAATTTTCCCAGCAGAAATCAAAATGTTCATCACTCAGTAAGTCATGTGTTTGATCGAATATCACATATCCTGGTTCATCTTTTTTTGTTCTTTTGTTATATCCTGGTTCTTTGTCGTTTACATAAACAAGAAATACTTGTTTGTTTGTTGCTTGTTTATAAAAACCAACTTGTTTAACATGTGCAATTTCAGGTTTTGTTGGCAGCGTGCCACTGTAACATACAGCTGTGCCATCTTTGTTGTATTTAGGTTTTTTTCTTTGTTTTGTTTTTAATTCTACAACTACATCTTTACTTTCATAATCAATGTAACCAACCATTGGTATTTCAAGACCAGGTAGTTTACAAGAAGTAGGTCTTTCAGATTTAATTTTTATTTTATCATATTTAGGAAAAATTTCTTTTAGTGCAGCTATACCATTGGCAACCATTTGTGGCATACCATCTTTAATTGCATTGTATTGAATTTTATATTCATCATCTAATTCCCATGTTGCTTTTGCTGTTTCTGTGTATTGGTACACTGCTTCATCAGCTGCTGTTTTAGGATCTAATCTATCAACGATGCATGTATCAATACCTCTTTGTGATGCATTACCAGCTGTCATTACTGGCTTAGTTGTAAAATTTCTTCTTTCCTCGTTAGTGCAGATTAAATATTGTGCTGCCCAAATCCCATTTGATTTATTTGATTGTGTTGGTGATGTGTGATCTAAACCCCACCTTGTCCAGTATTCAGGAATAAAATCTATTTTATCCATTTTCCCCCCTAATCTCTTAGAGGGGATAGTTAGCATTAAATGCAAACTAGTTCAAATTATATTAGCAAAAAATGTTAACTTTCGATGTGTATATCTAAATCCATTTCTATAGCAGCTAAATTAACAATACTGATAAACATACTTGCCCACTTTACCTTAATATATTTAGACGATGAATTCGTAGCATCAAATTTATGGGTGTTATTGTTTTTATTTTTATCCCCTAAATATCCACATCTCCAATCATTATTTTCATCGCATACTAATCCATAGTTGTAGATTGCTCTTGGATCTATTTTTTTTTCTTCACCAAAAGATCCATCATAAATTTCTAAATATGAATTATCTGTTTTAAAATGCCAATCACTATATTTACTTTTGTTTCCTCGATGAAGTATGCCAAACCAATTTGGTAAAACAGGCGTTGGCAAATTAACATGAGGTCTTTGTATTTCAAATTTTTCTACTTTATAGCCGCTAAAATATTGACCGACTATAGGCAAGGGCAACCTAGGGTACATAAGATCTTCTTCCGTTAATTCAATTTCATCTATATTAGAAATTTTACTAGCCATAGCTTTTGTCAGTGCAGCTCTGCCTTTTAAAATTTTATTAAGATGTATTTTATTGATTTTAATTTTTTTTGCTAATTGTTCTTGTGTGATGCCAGCTCGCTTCATGTTTTCAATTAACTTTTCCATGCTTGTATTCATAATATATCTAGCATTAAATGCTATAGATTAAATATGCAAATAAAATATTAAAGTTTGCAAAAAATGCTAACTTACTATAATTCATCTGTATGACCTTAGAGGAATACAGAATCAAATATCAACTTACCTGGACACAACTTGCCAGGCAGCTAGGACTCCAAGATAAAAAAAATCCAACACAAGAAGTCAAGCGATATTGTGTAGGAGGTGTAACGCCTAGACCAGATAGATTGACTAGAATTTCAGATAACACAAATGGAGAAGTAACACCTAATGATTTCCTCGGAATACCTCGGTAAATTAGTCCTCATAAAATGGATAGACGCTAAAGAAATTGAGTCAGGCTGGCACGATAGATCTGACATTATACAAACTGTTGCCCCAGAAATTTTAAGTGTTGGGTGGTTAGCAGAAAGGACAGAACATGAAATTAAAATATCAGCTGACATACCAACTGATCCTGACGATAAAGAATCTGGTCGATCACAAGTTATTCCAGTTGGCTGCATTAAAGAATATAATGAAATTAATTGTGGATATGTTTGGAGTTTATGACAAAAAAAAGAAAATCAGCTCCAGTTATAAGCGATCGAATTATCACCAGGCTAGGTAACAAAGAAATCATAACAGTTAAAATATATTCAGAAGAAACAGTTAAATTAGCATCACGATACAAAAAAATTTGCATGGAAAATTTATATACATGGCCAAACATGGATGAAATTTTATGCATGGAAGCTGATAAGGTGCTAAATGTCTATCGTAAGTAAATGGAAGTTAATAATATTTGCTACAAAAGATAGGCGACTACAAAAAGTATCACGCCAGGTGATTACCTTGTTGTGTAATTATCACAATGAAAAAACTGGACAGTGTAATCCTTCACAGCTGCGGATGGCAAATGACCTGGGAGTCAGCGATAGATCTATTCGTAATGGTTTAGCTGAACTTAGGCAGCTAGGTTACATTGATATTATAAAAAAAGGTAATGTTGGTTTATCCACAAAGTATTCCATAGACTTCAATCTACAGGAAAAATTCTTCCAAGCTACAGGAAAAATGTTTCCAAATGACCAGGAAAAATTCTTCCTACGAACTAGTTTAAGAACATATTTAGAAGAAGATAAAATTAAAATTATTACTGGTGGTGGTGGTGGATAAAAATAATATTGACCTCCAAAGACTAATTGAAAAAGTTACAAAGAATACAAATGCTAATTATAAATCTGTAGTTCAAGGTACTTATGCTCCTAGAGGAAGTGATGAGTGGTTGATGAGTAAGATGGTAAAAAAAGTAACACAAGAAAATTATATCGATTGGCTCAATGTAATGCTGCATGGAAAGTACAATCAGAAAAAGAAAGCAAGACAATATGCAAAACTACTCCTTGGTATCGAATAAAAAAAGAAATAAAGTTGATGTAACGCATCTCATAAGATTATTTGATGATGCAGCTGAAACAGATAAATTACTGCCTAGAGTAATTCGCAAACAGAAAATGAGTAGCTGGGTAGATTATCCTGATGAGATTACTTCTTATGGATATACGAATATAAAAGATTTAATAGCAGTATTGCCAGATCAAATACAAATAGATCGTTGGGAAATAGCTACAAAAATACTAATGGAAATAGAGGACATGCACATGAGAAAAGTTATTTGGGCAAAAGCTAATGGTGCATCCTGGGTGTGGTTAGCTAAAAGAACCAAAATGACAAGACAATGGATAAAAGAAAAGTACCTGGAGGCTCTCATCATCATGGCTTACAAAATAAATAAAAACAAAGACAATAAACTTTACATTATTAACAAAATAACTTACAAAACTACATAAGATGCCTAGATGTGCATCTATAGATCTTTTTTCATTAATCAGGGTATTTTAGTTTGGTAGGGCGACCATCCAAGAAAATTATTTGTGGTGCTAGACGCAAGTATGATGGACAGCCTTGCCAGGCTAAAGCTCTTGAATCTGGTCGTTGTAAATATCATGGCGGCATGAGTACAGGAGCTAAAACATACCAGGGTAAATTAAGATCCTGGAGAAACTTAAAACAATACAAAAACAATGAAGAATTACTCAAACGAGATATTGGACAAGATCCTGGAAAGATTAATGTTGGGGGAAACACTGACACAGATCTGCAAGACTAAAGATTATCCAAGCTTATCTGGTGTTTACAAATGGATGCGTAAAGATGAAAAGATTAATGAACAGATCTTACAAGCTCGTAAGACAGGAGCAGCTACAAGATTAGACCAGGCATTTGATTTGCTTGATAAAGATGTGAAGCCGCAAGATGTTCAATGGAATAGAGAAAGATTGCATCACTACAGATGGGTTGCAAGTAAGTTGATTGGTATCTATGGCGATAAGAGTAAGATCGAACAAGATAGTAATGTTACTTACAAATTCGTATGGGATGATGGGAAGGTGAAGCCTAAAGCTGTGGAAGCTGGGAACAAAGATGGTGACAAGGGTTTTTTGTCGGACAAAGTAGAAGGACTCGCACGCACGATATGAACTTCGATGCTACCAGAAATGCTACCTTTTCTAAAATTTGCCGCAGAAATCCTAGGATGTAAGACGCTTGGAGATAGGTTTACTTTTGGAAATGCAAGGTTTTTTGTAATTTTTTAAAAAAAAAGCTGCAAGTCAGCCATAAATTTTAAAAAATGGCAGAATACCTACCCCCAGAAAAATACCCTCCGTCTATTTTATATATATGTTGGGAGATGAAGATACTCATGCAAACAGACGAACTTAATTATAATGCAACACTGATTTTAGACGAGAAAACTATGCAAGTTACTATGCAATTTTCTGGTTTTACAGACGCTATAGAAGCAAAGGCTTTTGCTTTTCTGCTGATGGAGAGCTACAAAATTGATAAATTAGGTATTCCACCTACTGAAAACGATACAATACACTGATGGAAAAGGTAATATCTATACCATATTCGCCTAGACCACAGCAAAAAGAGCTGCATAAACAGCTTGATAAGTACAGATTTGGCGTGTGTGTCATGCATAGGCGAGGAGGTAAGTCAACATTTGGTGTCAATCACCTTATAAAATTAGCTCTAACAACTGATAGAGAAAATTTTAGAGGTGCTATGTTTGCTCCTACTAGGGTTCAAATCAAATTGATTTCCTGGGATATGATAAAACTTTACACCAGGGTAATACCTGGAATGAAGTACAACGAAACAGAATTAAGAGCAGATTTTCCAAATGGAAGTCGTATTCAATTGTTTGGTGCAGAAAATCCAGACAGTGCTAGGGGGCAGTTTTTTGATTATGTATTCTGTGATGAGTATGCACAGATGGATGAGAGAATGTTTCCTGAAATTATTCGACCAGCAATCGCTGATCGCAAGGGGGGTATTTGCTTTATCGGAACGCCTAACGGAATGGATGCTTTTTATTCATTGTATGAAAAAGCAAAAACAGATCCTGAGTGGTACACAGTTACATGGAAAGTATCACAGACTAAACTTGTAGAAAAAAAAGAACTCGAACAGATGCGTAAGCTGATGACCGAGGATCAATATCTACAAGAGATGGAATGTTCTTGGATGGCAAATAGGTCTGGTGCTGTGTTTGCAAAGTTTGTCCAGGAGATAGAAGAAAAAAAACAAATTACTAGAGTGCCATACGATCCTGGCTTTCCAGTAGATTGTTATTTTGATTTAGGAATATCAGATAAGACTTGTATAATTTTTATACAACAACAAGGTAGGTCTTATAACATCATTGATTGTTATGAAAATAACAATGAAGGGCTAGATCATTATGCCCAGGTCATACGAGAAAAAGATTATTTCTACAGAAATTTTATTTTTCCGCATGACATTGAAGTTAGAGATTTATCTACTGGTAGATCTAGGAAAGAATATGCATACAGTTTAGGTCTTAGACCAATAAAAGTTTGTCCTAAGTTACCTAAAGAAGATCAAATACATGCTGCTCAATTGTTTTTGAGTAAGTGTTGGTTTGATAATGACAGCTGCAAGCCTTTGTTAGACTCGCTTAAATGGTATCACAGAAAATATTTAGATAAACAAAGAACCTATTCTAAGCCAGTACACGATTGGTCTAGTCATTTTTGCGATGCATGGATGACAGCAGCTGTTGCAACTGACGAGATAGATCTTAATGAAGCAAGACCAAAACAGCTTATGGCTGATAACAACTATAACCCACTAGGAGTATAAACATGGGATTTTTACGACCAAAAAAAATAACACCGCCACCACCTCCGCCAGCTCCAGCAGTGCCTAGTCAAACAGCTACAGCATCGCAATCAGCACAAGCTAGGATGGATGTGTCAAAAAATTTTAAATCAAAAACTATATTAACTGGCAAAGCTGGTTTGATGGATGATCCAAATGTAGTTTATAAAAAAACTTTAGGAAGTAGTTAATGGGGCAAACAACAGCTGGTAAAGAAAGACGAGCAGAAAAAAGATCTAGTGATCTAAACCAGGTAACTACAGCTGCTAATAAAATAAAAGACAAAGCAGTTGCAAGTGGCAACAATATGTATGGTGGAACTGTATCAAGTGGCATTGATAAAGAATTAGAAAATATTAAAGGTGCTGTGTTACGAGATAAAGAAGGTAGAATTGTTAGAAGCACAACTACTGGTAATGCAATATTAACATCTTATGGTGCATCACTTAAATATGGAAAAGGCGGAACATCTACAGCTATGGGAACTGGAGATCCATCAGGTGCATTAACATCAACTGCAATATCAAAAGAAATGTTACAAAGTCAAAATAAATTAAAAGGTGCTATTGTTGGTGCTGCATCATTTGCGATGCCAGGAATAGGTGGCACAGCGATGCGTTTAGATGCATCAAGAGCATTAGCTGACGCTGCTACACCAGATGCTGCCTTTGCAGATTACAAATCAACATTTACAGCTAAACAAGCTGGTAAAAAACCACCAAAGAAAAGAACATTATTAGAATCATTATCACAAGGTGCAGATGCAATATCATCAAACATTAAATCAAAGTTAGGACAATAACATGCCAGTACCAGAATTATTTAGTAAATATAGAAAGTTAGTAGATCTTCGAAGCAATTGGGAATCACATTGGCAAGAGATTGCTGATTTTGTTTTACCTAAAAGAGCAGATGTAAACAAAGAAAGATCTAGGGGTGATAAAAGAACTGAATTTATTTACGATGGAACAGCTCTCCATGCTCTCGATTTATTAAGCTCCTCCCTACATGGCATGCTTACCAATGCAGCAACCCCCTGGTTCTCTTTGCGTTATAAAGATCCAGAATTATCTACAGATGAAAACAACGAGTGGTTAGAGTCAGCAAATCAAGCTATGTATATAGCTTTTGATAGATCTAACTTTCAGCAAGAAGTACATGAATTGTATTTAGATCTGTGTGCATTTGGTACAGCATGCATGTTTATAGAAAAAGATAATGAAGATCTTTTACGATTTACAACAAGACACATCAAAGAAATCTATGTCCAGGAAAATTCAAAAGGCAGAATAGATACAGTATTTCGAAAATGTAAAATGCAAGCAAGAAATGTTGTTGAGATGTTTGGTGAAGCAAATGTTGGTAGAAGAATTACAAAACTTGCAGATGAAGATCCATACATGGAATTAGATATTATTCATGCTGTAATGCCTAACGATGAAGCTAATCCTTACAAGATGGATAATAAAAATATGCCATTTGTTTCAGTATATTTCGATCCAGAAGATATGAGTGAAATATCTGTTGGTGGTTTTGAGGAGTTTCCATATCTAATACCTAGATGGAGTAAATCATCCAACGAAGTATATGGTAGATCTCCGAGCATGATTGCACTTGCAGATATAAAAATGCTCAACAAAATGTCAGAAACAACTATCCGAGCAGCACAAAAACAAATAGATCCTCCACTATTAGTACCAGATGATAGTTTTATTTTACCAATTAAAACAACTCCAGGTGGTCTAAACTTTTATAGATCAGGTTCAAGAGATCGAATAGAGCCTTTAATGATCCAGGCTAATACGCCAGTAGGTCTAAACATGGAAGAACAAAGACGACAAGCTATTCGTCAAGCATACTTTGTCGATCAGTTATTGATGGAGCAATCAGTACAAATGACAGCGACAGAAGTAATGAAGCGTAATGAAGAAAAAATGCGTTTGCTTGCTCCAGTGTTAGGTAGATTACAAGCAGAAATGTTACGACCACTTATATCAAGATCTTTTGCAATACTGATGCGTCAAGGAATGTTACCACCAGCTCCAGAAGGACTACAAGGTTTAGAAATAGATATTGAGTATGTATCACCATTAGCGAAAGCACAAAGAGGGCAAGATGTTCAGGCTATTGTCCAGGCGATGGAAATACTAGCTCCACTAAATCAAGTAGCTCCAGTAATGGATATATTAGATACTGATGCGATGGCTGCACATATTACTGATGTGTTAGGCGTTCCATCAAAAGTATTAAGATCTAATGCAGAAATAACTGAAATAAGAGAAAGCAGACAACAAGCAGCACAAGATCAACAAGACATCGATCAAGCATCACAAGTAGCGAAAGCAGCTGGTCAAGCTACACCAGCATTGAAAGAGGTAATAGGTGGCGAAGGATGATCCAAGAAAAGTAATTGAACAAATGCACAAAGACTACAAGATAGTTTTTGGCAGCGAAGAAGGACAAAGAGTTTTAACAGATTTAAAAAACAGATGTTTTTTTAATACCAGCACTTTTGTTTCAGATAAGTCGGAAACAATTTTGCGTGAAGGGCAGCGTAGTGTTGTTCTTTACATTAATAATATTTTACAAATGAAGGATAAATGATGGAAGAAAATCAGACAACTGCTAGTGAGCAACCAAGCCAGCAGCCTGTATCGCAACCAACAGAAGAACAATCCTGGATCTCATCACTACCAGCTGATCTTCAAGAAAACGACTCACTAAAAAAATTTAGTTCGTTAGAGTCTTTGGCAAAAAGTTATGTCAATGCTGAAAAAATGATAGGGGCAGATAAAATTATAAAACCAAATCAAAACTATACAGATGATGATTGGTCTAATTTTTATACCGCAGCTGGCAGACCAGATGAAGCAACTAATTATAAATTAGAATACGAAACTGAAAACCCAGATGCACTTAATGCTTATAAAGAACAAGTGCATAGTCTTGGTTTAAATGACAAACAAGCACAAGGTATTTTAGATTATTATAAATCTATGGAAGAAGCTGCACAAAAAACTATGGCAGCTAATTTTCAAGAAGCAAATCACAAAGCAGAATTAGATTTACGAAATGAATTTGGACAACAATTCAATGAAAAAATCGTGCAAAGCAAACAAGCAGCACAAACTTTTGCTAGTGAAGAAATACTTAACATGGAATTAAAAGATGGCACAAGACTTGCAGACAATCCAAATATTATAAAGATGTTTGCTGGTATAGCAGATAAGATGGGTGAAGATGTAATACGCACTGAAAGTGATGCGAGTACAGTATCTGTTGCTGCTATTGAGAAAGAGTTATCTGAATTAACTATGCCTGGCACTGCGTACTGGAATAAAACACATCCAGACCATGACAAGATAGTTGAAAGAGTTTTAGCACTGAGAGAACAAAGACCATCTCCAGAAGCTGAATTAAGTTTCCAGCAGTAAGGCTGGATAGATCATAACCGCAAGGCGATCAAGACTCTAGGAAAGACTAGAAATCTAAAAGATTTAAAATCCAGGCATGCCCCATAAGGATAAGCATGCTGCATACAAACTATATCAATGAAAGGGAAAAGTTATGTCAGTGAATATAACAACCGCTTTTGTGGAGCAATATAGTGCTAATGTTCAAATGTTATCGCAACAAATGGGATCTCTTTTAAGAGGTGCTGTTGATGTAGAAACAATCAAAGGAAAAAATAGTTTCTTTGAACAAATTGGAGCTACTACTGCACAACTAAGAACATCCAGGCACGGAAATACTCCGCAAATCGATATGCCCCACAGCCGTAGAAGATTATCTACAGCTGCGTATGAATGGGCAGATCTGATCGATGATGCAGACAAAGTTCGTATGCTTATCGATCCAACGTCAAGCTACGCTAAAGCAGCTGCTGCTGCTATGGGTAGAGCTATGGATGATGTAATAATTGCAGCTGCATTAGGCACAGCAAAAACTGGTGTATCAGGTGGTACTGATACTGCGTTACCTTCTGGACAGAAGATAGCTCATGGTTCAGCTGGACTTACTGTTGCAAAATTATTATCCGCAAAAAAAATCCTAGATCAAAATAGTGTTGATCCTTCAATCAAGAGATTCTGTATTGTATCTCCTGAACAAGTAGAAGATTTATTGAATACTACAGAAGTTAAATCTTCTGACTTCAATACTGTGAAAGCTCTTGCGCAAGGCGATATCAATTCGTTCTTAGGATTTGAATTTATCACATCTAACAGATTAACTCAGGATGCAACTCCTAACCGCCAGGTTATTGCATTTGCTTCTGATGGTATCAAGTTAGGTATTGGTAAAGATATAACAGCTAGAATAAGCGAAAGAGATGACAAATCATATTCTACTCAGGTGTACTACTGCATGGACATTGGTGCAACTAGAATGGAAGAAGAAAAAGTTGTTGAGATCGCTTGTCAGGAATAGGAGGTAGATAATGGCTAGTGTAAAAGGTGCAAACATCACATTACTAGATGCTACTCCTAGTACTATGATAGATGCTGCTCAAAATACTGGTAACATGCAAGTATGGCATGATACTTTTGAAGCATCATCATTAGCGAGTGGATCTGATATTACAATTGCTAGAGTACCAGCTGGTGCAACAATTCACGATGTCGTATTAAAATGCGATGCTCTTGGTGGATCAAGCACATTAAAAGTTGGTGATTCAGGTGATGATGACAGATATTTAGCTGTCGTTGGAACTTGGAACGCTGCTGGGCAAACTCAATCTATGTTAAGTGGTTCGTCAGCTGGTGCTGCGACTTCTGCTGTAACAGGATTAGCTCACAAAGTATCTTCAGCAACTGATATTATTATTACAACTGGTGGTGCTAGTATTACTGGTACTATCTTTTGTTGGGTTTATTACTCAATGTAACATCACGAAGGGGGCTATATGCCCCCTTTTTTTTATAACGAAGGGAGAAAAATAATGGCAAAGCCAGGACTATACGCAAATATAAATAAAAGAAAAAAAGCTGGTACATCCAGATCTAAAAAAAATTCAACAATATCTAAAAAGGCTTATGCAAATATGCAAGCTGGATTTCCAAAGAAAGGTAAAAAGAAATAATGGCATACGGAAAAAAAATGAAAAGTAAAAAAGGCGATCTTAACAAAGATGGCAAAATGAGTGGTTACGAAAAAAAACGATCAGCTGCTATACAAAAAGCGATGAAAGCTCGTAAGAAGAAATGACATTGAAAAAATATCAAAACCCATCAGGCGGACTTAATGCAGCTGGTAGAAAACATTATGGTGTAAAATCTCCAGTATCGAAGGGAGTCAACCCTCGCAGAATTTCATTCGCTGCCAGATTCTCAGGCATGAAAGGAAGTTTAACAAAACCTGATGGATCTCCAAGCCGATTAAAATTGGCACTCAAAAAATGGGGATTTTCCTCTAAGGAAGCAGCTCGTAACTTTGCTAACAGACATAAGAAAACATAGAGGAGAAAATGGCAAGTGTAGTAGAAATGTGTAACTCAGCATTAAATATGTTGGGTGCATCTAATATAATATCTTTAACAGAAGATAGTAAAAATGCTCGTTTACTAAACCAACGATATGAGTCAGCAAGAGATGCTGTATTTAGATCACACAATTGGAATTGTTTAGTAAAAAGAGTAGAGCTGGCAGCTGATACTGATACGCCAGCATTTGAATTTGACAAACAATATACATTACCATCTGATTGCTTGCGTGTAATAAAAACACAACACAGCGATAAGGTAGATAGTGATATACATAAAATTGAGGGAAGAAAACTTCTTACCGATGAAACTGAAATTAAGATTGTGTATGTTGCAAGAATTACCGATGTCAATCAGTATGATGTATTATTACAAGAAGCTATAGCTGCAAGACTAGCATCCGAGCTAGCTTATGCAATCACACAATCAACTGGTGTTTCTCAGTTAATGCAACAAGCCTATGCAGATAAAATTAAAGAAGCTAGATACTTAGATGCAACTGAAGGTACAGCAGATAAACTAGAAGCAAACGATTTTATAACATCAAGGTTTTAATTTATGGCAAGAGCATCATTTGCAATAACTAATTTTACAGCTGGTGAATTATCACCACAATTAGATGGCAGAACAGATCTAGGTAAGTATTTTAATGGAGCAAAAACATTAGAAAACTTTACTGTGTTTCCTCATGGTGGTGCAGCAAGACGACCTGGCACAAGATTTGCACATGAAGTAAAAAACAGTGCAAACAAAACAAGGCTTATACCTTTTGAGTTTTCAACAACTGATACTTACATTATGGAATTTAGTAATCAAAAAATTAGATTTTATAGAGATGGTGGTATTATTACAGAAGCTGCCAAAACTATAACTGGTATTACACAAGCAAATCCAGGTGTTGTTACAGCAAGCTCACATGGTTTTAGTAATGGTGATGATGTGATTATTAGCGGTGTAGTAGGTATGACACAAGTTAATGGTATTACATTTAAGGTAGCTAATAAAACTACAAATACTTTTGAGTTACAAAATTATGATGGCACTAATATAAATACAAGTGCATACACAGCTTATGCATCTGGTGGCACAGCTTCTCGCATTTATGAAATAGCATCTCCTTATGTTACTGCTGATATACCTAATGTAAAATTTGCACAAAGTGCAGATGTTATGTACTTAGCACATCCTTCTTATGCCCCAAGAAAACTATCAAGAACAGCACATACAAACTGGACTCTTGCAACTCCTTCTTTTACAAGTAATCCTTTTGGCAGCACAGATAACTTTCCATCATGTGTTACTTTTTATGAACAGCGATTAGTTTTTGCAAATACCAATAATGATCCGCAAAAAATATTTTTTTCTAAAACTACAGACATAGAAGATTTTACTGTTGGCAGTAATGCAGCTGATGGTATGACTTATGCAATTGCATCTAACAAAGTAAATGCAATACGATATTTAACACAAACAAGAAGTTTAATTGTTGGTACTGTAGGCGGTGAATTTTCTGTAACAGCATCATCATCTTCTGAGCCTATAACACCAACAAACATACAGATAAAAAAACAATCTAGTTATGGATCATCAGAAGTAGATGCAGTGCCAATTGGTAATGCTACGATGTTTTTACAAAGAGCAAAAAGAAAAGTAAGAGAGTTAGTTTATAATTACGATACAGATGGTTTTATAGCTCCAGATCTAACAATACTTGCCGAGCATATCACTGATAGTGGTATTACTGAAATGTCTTATATGCAAGAGCCAAGCTCAATACTGTGGTGTGTAAGAGAAGATGGGCAAGTATGTGGTTTAACTTATCAAAGAAATGAGCAAGTTGTTGGATGGCATAGACATATTTTTGGTGGCGTGTTTGGATCAGGAAATGCTGTAGTAGAAAGTGTTGCCACTATTCCTGGAGATCTAAACGAGGATGTAACATATTTTATTGTGAAAAGGACTATCAATGGCACAACCAGGAGATATGTTGAATACTTACAACCATTTGATTATGGATCAGATTTAAGTGATGCTTTTTTTGTTGATTCAGGATTAGTCTATAGTGGTGGTGCTACAACAACATTAACTGGTTTAGGACATTTAGAAGGTCAATCTGTTACAATATTAGCTGATGGATCATCGCATCCTAACAAAACAGTATCTGATGGATCTATAACCTTAGATAGATCTGCAACAAAAGTACAAGTTGGTCTAAGTTATAATTCAACATTACAAACAATGAGATTAGAAGCTGGCAGCCAAGATGGCACTGCCCAGGGTAAAATTAAAAGAATACATAATTTAAGTGTAAGATTATTTGAAACTGTAGGATTGCTTGTAGGTAAAGACACAAGTAATCTAGATAGAGTACCATTTAGATCTAGTGCAGCTGATATGGACACAGCTGTGCCTTTGTTTACTGGTGATAAAGAAATAGAGTTCAATGCTGATTACGATAATGATGGTTTTATTGTCATACAACAAAATCAACCATTACCAATGAATGTAATAGCTTTGTTCCCACAATTTACAACATACGATGGCTAGTCTTATACCTTTTAAAAATGAACATGCACATAACATGGTGCAAGGTATTATGAATAGTTCATACACACAAGTAGAAGAAGATCTAAGACCATTACTTGATGGACTGGAAGTAGAGAATATGAGTTTTACTGCTATTGATGATAATAAAAATATTATTTGTAGCGGTGGTATTATACCTTTGTGGCAAGGTGTTTATGAAGGTTGGGTGATGGCAAGTGATTTGTCAAAACAAAATCCAGTAACAGCTGCAAGAGTAATCAGAAAAGGATTAAATTTTTTAGTAGAAAAATACGATGTTGTAAGATTACAAACAGCAGTAAAAAAAGATTTTGTTATGGGAAAAAAATTTGCTGAGTGGTTAGGTATGCAGCTTGAAGGTGAGATGCGTAAATACCAAAATGAACTAGATTATTTAAGATATGCGAGGATTTACAAATGATTAAAACGCCTGGATCTCCAGAAGATAGTTTTGCTATGCAATTAGCTAACTACGAGCCAACAACTATTGCTTTAGCAAGTGCTGGTGTAGGTGCTGCTACAAGTGTAGTAAGTGGTTTTCAACAAGGTGCAGCTGATGATGCAAACGCTGCTATAGCAAATCAAAATGCAACAATTGCGGATAACAATGCAGTGGCTGCTATAGAAGTAGGCGAACAAAATGTTTTAAAACAAGAAGAAGATTTCCAATCATTTCAAAGTGATAATATAGTTAATTATGCCAAAGCTGGTGTATCATTTGATTCACCTAGTGTTATAGAAGTATTAGCTGCAAACAAAACACAATCAGATATAGAAAAAGCAAACATACGATATGAAGCACAATTAAATGCAAACGCACAAATTAATGCTGCAAATCAATTTAGAACTGAAGCACAAATATCTAAAATGCGAGGTAAGTATTCTCGTATAAGCGGTATTGTTGGAGCTGGTACATCGTTGCTTTCAGGTTATGGAAGTTACAAACAAATTACAAAACAAAACGCATTTAACAAAGCTATTATTGATAGCCAAAATAAATTTCAAAAAGATTATATTGATAATCAAAACAAATATATTTCATTATTAGCAAAGGAAGGATTAATATAATGGTAGTAAAATTAACAGCTAGACAAAAAGAAACTTTAAAAAAACATAGTAAACATCACACTACAAAACACATGAACATGATGAAAAAAGCTATGACAAGAGATAAAAACAGATTGTCGTTTACAGCTGCACATCGTCTTGCCCAGAAGAAAGTTGGTACTTAGTGGTCAAAATAAGAAAATATCGTTCACAAAAAGGTGTGAACAGAGGACAAGCACAAGAATTTTCACAGCTGCGTGTAAACCCTAACGATTTTAGCCAAGTAACTGATGCATTAAATAAAGTTGGCAGCACTGGTTTAGATGTAGGATTAAATTTATTTAGTCAGCAAGAAAAAAATGATGCTATTGCCTATGAAGAAAAGAAAAGACAAGATCTTAAATTATATGAACAAGTAGAAAAAAATGAAGTAGATTTTTATACAAGAAAATTAAAATTAGATAGATCTAATAGCCTCACAGAAAATATGAATTTTGCTATGGATGGTAATGAACAAAATCCAGGACTCAATGATTTAATATTACAATATTCTACAGGTCAAGATTATGAAAACAATGAAGTAAATTATAGTAATGCAGCAGATGCGTGGAGAGATAAGGTAGCATTAAAAATTAAAGATGAAGTTGTAAAAAAAGATTTTATCTTAAACTTTGATAAAAAGAAAACAGCTGGTGGTGTTACAGTAGCTTCAGGATCATTTAAAACTGGCATATCCTTTGCAACAAATAATTATGAGCAAGAATTAAAACAATTATATTATGACTATGAATATGGCAATTTGTTACAACAAAAAATGGCTGAAGATCGATTGTTTGGAAAATTTGATCCAGATGGTACAGTTTTAGTCGAAGGCATACACGATGAAGCATTTAAAAAAGGTATAATAAATACAACACCTGAAGTAGCTATGTCAGTTACAAGAGGTAATCTTGAATTTATACGAGCAAAAAAAGCTCTTGCAAATGATCCAGTAGCTTTTTTAGAATTATCAAAAAATAAAGAAACTTATCCATTTCCAAATTTATCTTCTTCACAGCGTACTGATTTAGAAATAAAAGCACAAAATGCAGTTAATACAATTAATAATCAAGCCATTACAAATGATAATAAAATTATAAAAGCAAATCAAAAGGAACTTGCTAGTATTGTTAAAATGTTAGATGATGGCAACATGCCTGAAAATGGCGTGCAAGATTTAAGCAAAATAATTAGTATTGCTGAAGCATACGATGATGATGCAACTGTGCAAAAAGCAAAAGATTATATTTCTGTGTATGGTGTTTATAACAGTGCAATACAAATGAACATTGGACAACTACAAGATGAATTAAATGAAGTAAATGCACAAGTAACAAAAAAAAATATACCACAAGAAATATCAACAGCTACTGGTCAAGTAGCAACAGTTATACCAGGTGTATCTAATGAATTAGTTTTAAAACAAAGAACATTACAAACTGTATTAAATAAAATGCAAACAGAATTAAATGATGACTCACTTAACTGGGCAAACACTACAAACTTAATTACTTTAGAAACTATTGATTGGGTTAATGCAAGTGATGAAGAATTTGCTGATTGGGTTAATACAAGACAATCACAAAGTGCATTAGTAAAATCAAAATATCCTACAACTGTAGATAACTTTTTAACAAAGGCAGATCAAAAATCTTTAATGAATATTTGGCAAGATCCAAAAACAGGTGTTGATACAAAAATATTTATTATGAGAAGGCTTGCAAGTTTTGGTGAAGATACAGACACTGTATTTTCAGAAATATTATACAAAGGCGAAGGTAAAAATGAAGCTGCATATTTTGCACATATTGCTGGTCTTATGAATACAAGAGATTTTGATATTACAACGATGGATTTAGGAACAAGTTTTCTAAATGGTTTTAGTATGAAAGATAATGAAAGCATACCATCACAGCAAATATTTTTTGGTGGAGAAGGTAATAACGATTTAGATAAAGTTAAAGATACATTTTCAGACACAATAGATGGTTCATTACATCAAGTAAATAGCACTTTTATGAATAATATTTATGACATGGCACAATTTATTTATATTGATAGAGCCAAAGGTAGTGATAGTAAATTTTTAGACAAAAAATTGTACGCATCTATAGTGCAAGAACTTATAGGACAAAACACAGTAGGTGGCAGACAATATGGTGGCTTTGGTGAATACAATGGGCAAACTACTGTTATACCTTCTTGGATGGACACAGAAAAATTTGAAGAAACAGTAAATGTAGTAGTTAGTGTTTATGATGATGTATTGTTAAATGGACAAATACCTGAGTGGAAGTATGGTGAAACAACAGGTAATTTTAAATTAAGCAGTGATAAGGAAAGCATATTTAATAGAGAGGGAGATCAACCTTATTTATGGGTTATAGATGATGGTGTCTATGTTGTATCTTTTAATCAACCTTGGAATAATACAGATCCACAGTACATAGGTACATCTACTGGTGGCAACAATGGATATTTTGTTTTAGATCTAAATTTAGTGAAAGATAAAATATTAACATTACAACGATAATGGCTGGTATTTTTTTTGATCCTGGTAGTCAGTTATCTAGTTTTACTGTAACTGATAAAGCAAAAGGATTTCGCACAGATTTTTCACAAAACTATGAAGCAGCAAAAAATGATTTTTTTGCAAGATTACGATCAGATTCAGAAGTATCTGCTTTTACAAAAATATTTACAGAAAACGATCAAATGATTGCCGAACTTGGCGGCACAATAGAACCAAATCCATTATTCGTAAATCATAGTGATACAATACGAGTACCTGAAGTAGAAAACTTTGCAAAATCCTTTAACGAAGATTTGATGGAAAGAGATGATGTTTTTGATTTTAATGATTTTTTAAATAGTAAAGAAGCACATCTTGATTGGTATTTTAGAGAAGTAGATAGATTAAAAAAAGAACAACCAGATAAATTTGCAAATGTAAAAACAAGAGCAGATATTGACAAAGAAGTTGTTGCTAATGCACAAGAAGCTTGGGCAATCAATAGAGATGTTATGGCTAATGCACAACCAGGATTAGGTGGTTGGAACTGGGGGCAAATATTAGGATCTATGAGAGCTGGTATTACAGATCCAGTAGTTTTAGGAACTTTACCTCTTGGTTTTGTAACTGGTGGTTGGTCATGGTCAGGTACTATTGGTATGCAAGTTTTAAAAACTTTTGCAGTAGAAGCCTTGCTTGGTGGTGTAGCAGAAGCTGTTATACAAAAAGATGTTTATAAATATAACAATGATGTTTTAGATATTGAATACACAGCAAAAGAAGCTGTAACAGCAATAACAACTGTAGCTGTTGCAAGTGGTATTTTAGGTGATGTTGTTTTAGGATTATTTAGATCTGGTCAATTCACAAAAGCACAATTTGATGCATTTAATGACAGCAGATTATTAAAAAAAGATAAGGCTGCATGGTTTGGTAAAGAGCTAAACAAAATGATTGATGCTGGTGATTTGAATTATGAACAAATTATACAAATGAGTATCAATGGTTTGTCTAAATCTGCAACCATGCGATTAATAAATAATTTACCAGATGATTTAAAAACTCCAGAAGTAAGAGCATTTCTTGAAAATGAAATGAACAAACAATTTGATGTTGATAATAATCCATTTGAAAACACAGTTAAAAATCAATTAGAACATGAAGAAAGAATAAATCAAGGTACAGAAAATTTAGTTTTAGAAAATACTCCTAATGTTGAAAGACCAACTATTACTTTAGACGAAGGACTAAAAGATTATTCTGCAAATAAAATTGAATTTAAACTTGATGAATTAGAAACAGATGCAACTATTTTTCAATACAAACTAGGTGGTGATGAGTTTGGTGTTACAGATAGATTAAAAGGTGTAACTGAGTGGAATCCACATGCAGCTAATGTCATTATTGCTTATGAATTTTTAGATGGTCGTAAAGTCGTAGCAGATGGACATCAACGATTAGGTTTAGCAAAAAGAATAAAAGCACAAAACGATGGACAAGAACCAAGATTATTTGGTTATTTGTATAGAGAAGCTGATGGATATTCTCCAGATCAAATAAAAGTTTGGGCAGCTATAAAAAATATACAAGAAGGTAGCGGCACAGCTGTAGATGCAGCTAAAATATTAAGATTAAATAAAGCAGATTTTGCAAACTTTAAAAAAGCATTACCAGCTAGATCTGTAATGGTAAGAGAAGCTATTGCCCTGGAGTCATTAGCCGATGATGCATTTGATTTATTAGCTAGAGGACAAGCTGAGTCAAGCCATGCTGCACTTGTTGCACAGCTGGTAAATGATAAAAGTTTACATTTACCTATCTTGCAGCTGCTGAACAAAACAAAACCAGAAAATTTAAACAAGGCTAGAAGTATTATTTTACAAGCATTAGATAGTAAATTTAATACAACTGAACAAATAGATTTATTAGGATCAGAATTTATTACATCATCTTTAGTAAAAAATAAGGCAGATATATTAGATGCTGTAATAAAAGGACTAAAAGCAAATAAAACTTTATTTAAAGGTTTAAATTTAAACAAAACTAAAATAAACTCATCAGGAAAAAATATTCTTGATGATGCATACAATGAAAACCAGGAGTTAATAAATGAAAAAATCTTACAACTCATCGAAAAAAAAGCTCTCAGAAAAGGCGAGCCTCTTGCCGATGAGCTTAACAATGCATCAGTCTTACATGCAAATGGGAACGAAAGAGCAGCTATCGAACAATTCCGAGTCGCAATTGAACGAGCAAATGAACGAGGCGATTTTGATGGGTTCGATGTTAGCCGATCTGGGAACGATGCACAATCTCCAGACACGAGTACGAAATTCGCTGAAGAAGAAGATCTAACACCTACAATAGAAGAAACTAAATTTAGTGAACCAGCTGGTGAAGGACAAGTATCACAAGGTAATTATTTACAAAATCAATTAGAAGAAGTTTTTGATGTAAGTGCCAAAGCTGAAAGAGGAGAGTTTGGCGTTGATGAAGTTTTACGAGATACAGATCTTATTGATAGATCTATTGTAAAACCAATATTAGAAAAAATTGATACATCTATTATTACAAGAGCATTATTTAATATTAATAAAGCTAGAGAAAAACAAAACTTACCACCATTTAAAAATTTAGATGATGCTATCGATCAATACGAAGCAGATCAATTAGCACTTAATAAATTAGATACTACTGAAAGTATAATGAATGAGCCTGAAAGGGTTGCTATTCGCCAGGCGATTGCCAATTCATTAGAAGCAAGAAATGGACATCAACTTGCAAAAGATCAAGTATTTAGAGGAAAGCCAAAAGCAAATCGTGAAATTGTTTTTGTCATGGGAAAACCTGGTAGTGGTAAATCATCAATTGAAGCAATACCACTTATAAAAAAATTAAGAGCTGTACTAATAGATCCTGATGAAGCAAAAAAGTTTTTTCCAGAATATGAAAATGGTTTAGGAGCTGGTGTTATACATGAGGAAAGTGCAGATGTTATTGCAGATTTAGCTGTTAGATCAGCTGAAAATGGTTATAATATGGTATATCCAGTAGTAGGTGCAGACTTTGCATCTCTTGCAAAAAAAATATCATTATTTAAACAACGAGGTTATAAAGTATATTTACATAATATAGATATACCTGGAGATGAATCGTATAGACGAGCATTTGTGCGATATTTAGAAACTGGCAGATTAATAAATCATGCATATTTACTAGATGTTGCTGATAAACCTAACCTAGTATATAAACAAGTAAAGGAGAGTAATTTAGCAAATGGCTACAAAAAAATCGACAACTTCGTCAAAGAAGGACAACAACCCATACTCATCGAAAATCAGGGTGGGATTTCTCTCGGAGAAAAGTCTAGCAAACAGACTAGAACAAAAGTTCAAGGAGAGGGAAAAAGAGAAACAGAACAAAAAGGTTTTGGCCTAGAAGATATAAACGAAAAATTTGCTCGGATGGAAGCCGAGATACAAGGCGAAACAGCTGCAACACCAATAACTAGAGAAGTACAAGAAAGATTAGATCTTGTAGATCAAATTAATACAAAAAAAGCTGAAACTGAAAAATTAATTTTAGAGTTAAGAGAGTTACAAAAAACACCATTTAAAAGTGCTTTTGGAAAAAAAGGTAAAAGATTTGATTTTTTAAATAAAGAAATACCAAGAAAAGTTGAAGAAATAAAAAAATTAGAAGAAAAAATACCAGTACAAAAAACTGTAGAATTATCACCTGAACAAAAAATTATAGATGAATTTAAAGATGCAGAATTTTCTGTTGGAACTAAATTAGAAAACGATGAAATAGTGCCTGAAATTGTATCAGCAAGACAAGTGTTGAACGATATAGAAAACGACCAGGCAATAATAACTAGATTAAAGGATTGTGTAGTATGAGTCTTAATGAATGTATTATTAATGCAAATAAAGAAGGTATTATTGGCGATGCAAAAAAAACTGAATTACAAGAAAATTTCAAAGAATTTGAAAAAGATTTTATTGCACAAGGTATGTCTAAAGCTGATGCTGAAAGAGAAGCTGGTCGTGCAACATACGATGCATTAAAAACAAATGCAGCAGAAAAAAAACGACAATCATTATTAACAATACAAGCACAAACAAGAATATTAAAATTTATACAAACATTTAGAAATGTTGCTGGTGAATTAGATCCAGCAGAAGCTATGATAGCTGTATTATCATCTAACAATAGGATGCCTTTTACAGATCTTGAAACAAGATACACTACAGTAAGAGGTCAATTGTATTCACAAATGACTAATTATATTACAAAATTTAAAAAAACTTTTACTGGTGGTGTACGAAATGAGTATCTTATGGATGATGTAGTAAGAGAAATGTTTACTCCTGGTAGCACAAAAAATCCTATGGCAAGAGAATTAGCAGAAGCTGCCAGTAATGTTTTAGAAGCTGCAAGACTTAGATTTAATAAAGCTGGTGGTAAAATACCAAAACTAAAAAATTATGGCATGCCGCAACATCACGATGAAATAGCATTACAAAAAATGGGTCAATCAGATTGGATTGAATTTATATTACCGCTGCTTGATAAGAAAAAAATGATAGATGAAAAAACTGGTTTACCATTTAATGAAGGCAGTTTGCGTATTGCACTTGGTGATGTTTGGAACACAATAACTACAGAAGGTTACAACAAAGTACGCCCTGGCGGTGCAGCTGGTTTTGGAAAAAGTTTAGCTAGTAGAAGAACAGATCATCGTTTTTTAATTTTTGCAGATGCAGATAAATGGCTTGCATATCAAAAAAAATTTGGAACATCAGATCCATTTTCTACAGTAGTAGGACACATTGATAGTATCTCTAGGGATATTGCATCAATGGAAGTATTAGGTGCAAATCCTAATGCAACAATAAACTGGATGTTTGATTACTTAAAAAAACAAGCAGCTATAGACGATCAACAAGGATTAAAAAGAAAAAATCAATTACCTGGTAGATCTAACAAAGATAGAACTGGTGCAAAAATAAATTTATTAAATAATATATGGAGATTACATCAAGGCACATTAAATAATCCAGTAGATGCTTCTGTGTCCAGGACACTTGCTGGTACTAGACAAATACTAACAGCTGCACAGCTGGGATCTGCATCTATCTTAGCACTTGGTGATTTTAACTTTACTCGTATTGCAGCTAAGATGAACGGAATACCAGCTACTAGAGCTATTTTTTCTAGTTTACAACAATTTACAAAAGGTATGACAAGCGATGAACTTGCAGACATGGCTATGTCAGCTGGTATAATTGGTGAAAGTTTTTTAACTGTAAGCTCCGCACAAGCAAGATATGTTGGAGAAGTATATTCTCCTGAACTTGCAAAACGAGTAAACGAAACAATTTTGCGAGCAAGTGGTTTATCACACATAACACAGGCTGGTAAGTTTGGTTTTGGTATGGAAATGTTTAGACATATAGCTAGACAAAAAGATAAAACATTTGCAGAATTACATCCAAAATTTAGAGGTTTTTTTGAACGAAATGGTTTGTTTGAAACACATTGGAATATAATTAGAAAAACACCAATGTACGAATACAAAGGCGTACAATTTATTAGACCAGATGATATTTATGCAAACACAGGTATAGGTGAAGAACTATCAAGAGAAATAGCTAATAAATTATTAGATGGTGTAAATAGAGAAATTAATTTTGCTGTACCATCAAGTTCGTATAGAGCTAAAGCTAGTTTGATGGGTAACAGCAGACCAGGTACATTTGGTGGAGAGTTATTATTTTCAGCAGCTATGTATAAAAATTTTACATTAACAATGGCATATACACATATTGCAAGAGCTTTGTTTGGTCAAAAAACTTTAACAGGTAAATTAGGTGCATTAGCTGGATTGGTTATAAGTACAACAATTATTGGTGCATTAACTTATGAATTAAAAAATATTACTAAAGGTAAAGATGTTACTCCATTAGATAAAATGGATACTAAGTATTGGCTTAATGCGATGATACATGGTGGTGGTTTAGGTATCTTTGGTGATTTCTTTTATTCATCTAATAACAGATTTGGTGGTGGATTTGGTCAAACAATAGTTGGGCCAGTTGGCAGTTTTGCTTATGATTTTGCAAAAATAGCAGTTTTAAATCCATTAAAAATGGGTGCAAATGTTTTTATTGATGATGACTACAAAGTAAACATGGGTGGCGATATATCTAATTTTATAAAAAGATATACTCCTGGAGCATCACTTTGGTATGTTCGATTAGCATTTGAAAGATTAATTGTAGATACTTTGCAAGAAATGATAGATCCAGATTTTAACAAAAAAAGACAAAGAAAGGAAAAAAGGGAAAGAAAGAATACAGGTCGAGATTATTGGTGGAGTGGTGGACAAGCACTGCCTGATAGATCACCTGAAATAAATCCATTTAGATAAATTTTTTACTTAACAATCATAACATTTTTCTATATTAATTTATATATGCTGGAGATATTCCAGCTTTTTTTTTGTTCTTTCCATAAAATTTTAATATGACAATATCATCGACTACGACTAAGAATAGCTATTCTGGTAATGGATCAGCTACAGCGTTTAACTATACATTTTTTATACCAACAAATACTGATATACAGGTTATTGTAAGATCAAGCACTGGTACAGAAACTGTTAAAAGTGAAGGCACTGGATCTACTAATTATTCCATATCAGGTGTAGGATCTGCATCAGGTGGCACTGTAACATTTGTTACTGCTCCTACTGCAAGTGAAACTGTAGTATTACGAAGAAGTACAGCAAAAACACAAGCAACTGATTATGTTGCTAACGATCC
>TARA_R100001460_G_scaffold3923_1_pt1 | contig 29981 bp, 39 predicted proteins | sample TARA_R100001460 | Tara Oceans TARA_R100001460 (sample SAMEA2622190) | marine metagenome | biome: marine biome (ENVO:00000447); feature: surface water layer (ENVO:00002042); material: "saline water (ENVO:00002010), including plankton (ENVO:xxxxxxxx)" | depth 5 m | reverse complement strand
TGGCATTGCCGGGGCTATATTTTTTTGGGCACACGGCTTGGTTTTTCTGTGTCAGTTGGCTTACCATCTGGGCAACACTCACAATGATCATCGGTGCTCTCAAGGTGCTCAATGTCACCACAGATCTCACACCAAAATCCCAGGTGATCCTGGTACTCAATCAGGTCTCCACTGTTGATGTGGATGATCCCTAATCCTTTTATCTCTGTGCATCCACAGTCAGCGCATCTGTACAGCATCAAACCTCCGGGCTCAGTTCATTGATGACTCTCAGCGTACTCCCTATTATGTCCAGCATTTTTGGGTGGTGCCTGTGGACATTGAACTTTAGGTGAGTGTCAAGCCATATCACCTCAATAATCTGCACTCCAATATGGCTAACTGTTGAGCTGTTGATATTGGTTTCAACTGACCAGGCTGAACTGAGTGATTCCATTTCAAGCTGGAATACACTAGCGCAAACAGATGGGTCAAGTATCTCACCCTCATAGTGTATCCCCTTGTCAAGTAGCGCCTGGAGTGCTGGATGTACTATAGTCATAGTGAATCATAACCCTATAGCTGTGAGAATACTATGCCAAAATTCAAAGTCCCCAAGGAAATCCAAGTCATTGCCCAGCGTGCTCGTGACCTCAATCTCAGCAGACCAATCAGCCAGCGAGCTGCATACAAAGACTCTAGTGATGGCAGAGTCCCAGGCACTGGAATGCTGACCGCTCGTAGATTGATCAGTGGCTCTGTGGATGCTGCTCAAATCAATCTGATGGTTGCCTGGTTTGCAAGGCACGGTGAGTCAGAGTCAGAGACTGAAGCCCGCAAAAGGTCCAACAGCAAGGCAGCAATTGCCTGGGCTCTGTGGGGTGGTAGTCCAGGCAGAACCTGGGCCAAGCAAATGCAGCGCAAGATCCAGGATGCTGCCAGATAGGTTTTTGGCCTATCTCTGTGTTATTGCTAGCGAATCACCAAATGCCAGATGATTTGGCTCTTTAAGTATAATTATAAAAATAAATTCCATTTAGTTAAATAGTGTATTTATCTGGCAGAGCACTAAAATCCCCCGATAGTCCAGGGTGTATCTGAGTTATCATCTGCCAGATCATCTGGCATGTATCTGGCAGCATCCTGGATATTTAGGCAAAAAAGGAGCCCTGGGGACAACCATCCCAGGGCTCCAGACAACAAGAAAACTGTCAAGTCATTCCCTACCTGACACATACTTAGTAACACGTTTCACAATGTCTTGAGGACTGATTTGTGAAGCTTGAGATAAATTTGTCCTTTGGTAATTGGCAGATGATCTCCCAGAACCTCGACTAATAAGCTGAGGGATACCAATGTGGGGAAGCTGAGTCCATTCATCCAATTGTATATATTGTTATGGTTGATTCCAGCTCTGCGAGCCAGCACAACAATCTCAAGCCCTGAGTCCTCAATCAAACCTCTGAGGATGACCGGGAAGCAATCACCCCAGACTCTGGAGTCCCATCTGGTTGGCCCATCATAGTCCACCCACCTCATCATTAGCCTGGATTCCACCTGCTTTCTGATGTGGTCCTGGGGCATCACTGTGGGATTTCTGATCCAGTAATAGACTGTCTCACGGACCACGCCAATGTGGTCAGCAAATGCTCTGGTGCTCAGCCTGAGCTGGCGCTTATGATAGATAATAAAGTCTGTCCAGGTTGGCATTGGTTTGAATGATTCACCTGTGTGGTCTATCGGATGATCTAAATTGTCCATATTCTTTTGTTCTCCTGTCGTCGTTGTTTGTATCCAAGGTCTCTCATTAGCTTGGCGATTCGCCGTGAGTTCCCTGTGTGTTGCTGAGCTGCCTGTAGCTCAAGTTTCTGCATTATGTCCCTGGTGGTTGGCCCCTGGCTGGTCAGCATAAAGTCCTGGATGACCTGGACCCAGGGGTCATCAATCCTGTGGATCTGTTGGTATTCCTCAAGCTGCTGTGGATAGTCGTGCTCTGGTGTGGTGTCTAGCCACCAGCGCTCGCCTTGCTGATACAGCCATACAGCCTCAGCCCAGATGGCATCTCTATCAGCTCCAAGTCTATTGAGATCAATCTCCTGATTGCATACTATGGGCCAGAATCTGCGCTCTGGACCATCGCTGAGAAACTGCCATTCATTGGTGGTGGCTGTGAAGATTATGCGGCGCTGTCTCTCCACTGGATACTTGCCATAAGATGGCCGGTATCTGTCGACCTGGCTAGCCAGAAACTGTTTGGCATTATCTGCTGACTTGCCGTGCAATGAGTGCATTTCGCTCAGCTCCCAGATCCAGACTCCACTCTGGTGTATCAGCTCCTTTCCATCTTTGTGGTCAATGCTGAGATCAGAATCACTAAACCACTGATGCCCACACAGAGTGGCCAAGGCTGTTGATTTTCCAATCCCTTTGGGCCCAACTAACACCAGGCACGTGTCCATCTTGCATCCAGGCTCCAGAGCCCTAGCGACACAGCTGATGGCCCATCGCTTTGCTATCTCCTTTAGCAGTGGTGCATTGCTGCCCTGTTGGCATTGGAAGTGATCTACAAATAGATTCTCCACTAGTCCAGCCCTGGATGGGTCATAGGTCAAGCTCATCAAGTAATCACGAATGGGATCCACCTCGCGCTGCCTGCATACTCTCTGGATGCCTGCCCTTAGCTTCTGGTCGCTGGTTGTGTAGCGGTATCTAATCTCAAGGTCCAGGGCTATGTCCTCCTGGGTGTGGTCCTCTATCATCTGGTCTTGATACAGCATCTTGTCACTGTTGATCATATACTTGAGGGACTCAAAAGTTGGATCGTGCTCCAGAATGATGCTCAGGTTTTCTCTGTTGGGAATGGGCTTAGATGGCTTGGTTATGTTTCCATCTTCATCGCGTTTAGGTTTGCTCTTGCTCAAGCTCTCCCACACATCCAGATCAGCCCCGTTAGGGGCATCACTGATGGTGGCTCTGTTGCCTGTGGCGCGCTGCACAATGTTGATCAGCTCGCTTGTTTTCATTGCTGGATCTCCTGGAATATGGCTGAGATGTTTGGCTCACTGATAACACCCTGCAGGGGATAGCAAGGCTTACACATTATGCGGCTGGGGCCCTCGAGCATCAGAGATCTGGTGACTGTTGTGCCCTCGACTACAGTATACAGGCAGCCCACGAAGTTGAAATATTGAGCGATCTCACTGCCTGTTTTCCTGCCCTCAAATGCTGGTCTGGAGTGCCTTACGCCGGTTGATTCCTCGGTCTCAGATTCTATCAGGCAGATGCAGATAACATTCTTCTTTAGGTTCCGAATCCTGCGGATCAATGCTCTCATATTCTCTGCCATCTTTCCCCAGTCCTGAATCTGGAATCCCTGGCCATCTTTCTTGCGTGCCATAATCCTGTCCTTGAGCAATCGCTGAGCCTCTGTCAGAGAGTCAATCACAATGGTATCATACTGGGCAAAATCCTCAGGTGACTCATCGATCTCACGGAGCACAGCTGCCAGCATATTGGCATTCTCAATGTGGATGATGTCAGCCTCTGGATTGCTGTGGCTGATGCTCGCCTGGCCATTCTTCTCAGTCAGCAGTACCAATGGCCTTGGGGCTGTTGCTGCCAGGAATGATTTGCCGCTCCCGCTATCGCCATAAATCAGGCCCTTGATGGTTGTGCTGGATCTTGCTTGACCAGCGTTGATGATGTTGAATTTGCTCATAGTGACCTCCAAGTCTGAGCGGTTTATAGATCGGTGAAATTGCCATACCACCCACAGCTGTTCCTATGGTTGCACACAGGCCACTTGGTGGTGTTTGGCATTGATAAATCAAGTGAAAAATGGACTGATGCCCGGCCACAGTTTGGGCAGGTGATTCGCCTGGCCTCGTTACCTATTACGTGAGCACCCAGATGGCTGGTTATTTGTTCTCTGACTGCTAGATCTTCAATGCTGTCTCTAAGATTTACAGAGCCATCACCATAGCTTTTTGGCCTGGTGTTTATCCGCTTGGGAATCTTAATGTGTTGATAGTCCAGCTCTAACAAATCCCCAATGTGGTGCCCTGTTGAGTGGGAGCTCAGAAATATCTCAGGGGTGTTTCTGGGGATAGCATAGCGATAATAAACCCTAGCTGTGTCCTTTAGCGCTTTGATATCTGGCTCACTCTCTGGTCCCAATGTGGCCTGATAATACTGATAGGCAGCTCTGTGGGCTCTATTCCAATCGCCTGCTGGTATTGGATATTTGAGTGGCAGGATTATCCTGTATTTGTGTTTTTTCGGGGTGTGGCTCCAGCTGGTGTGGGCCAGTGTGGTGACACCTTGAGCAGCGAATAACCTCCAAACATCGAAAGGCCAGACACAGTCATCACAGTCGTATACCAGCATATTGATGCTCTTTGCTGTTGTTCTGGATCTGCGGCTGTTTGCTTTGAATGTTGTGGGGCTCCAGAGTGGCAGCTTTCCTTTTTCATCACATCCTTTGATGGGCTCTAATAGATACTCAATCAATCTATTAAGCCCGGCCTTGGCTTGGTGGACAGTTGGGTCTTTTGTGTGTTTAAATACTGAGAACTCAAACCCTATAGGGTGCTGCTGTGTAAAGCCTAATTTTGGTGTGTGGTTGTTCATTGGTTGCCTGTATCCAATCTGATGCACATATCATCACCACCTGGCCATCATCGTGCATCAGGTGAGTCCGCTGCAGGGCATCTAGGATCATTTTGATTAGGTTGTCTGTGTCTGGGCGCTTGACTCGGGCAATGCGCCCTGTGAAGTCTTTCTTTCTGTTTAGTCGTTTAGGTCTTGGAAATACAAACTCAACGACCAAGCTGATTGGGGTGTCTTTGGTTGGGGGCTCAATGTCAGAGATCTCAGAGTTGATCACAGCCACCAGGTGATCTTGATGCTCTCGATTTGCTTTGTCTCGAAACACTCCATATTTGCTAAACCTTGGTCGATTCAGCTGGACTGGTTTGCCTGGGATTGTTTGGGTGTGTAGGTGTGACCACATTGGGTCTCCTGGGCTATCAGCTTGGCTGCCTGCAGAAAGTGATTCTCTGCTTGTGGACAAGTATACAGCCCGAAACAGAATCGCCATAAGTTTTGGATCTTAGGCACTGTTTCACCATCAACCCATTGCTGGCAGGTGCTAGCTGCTACCCTGGCCAGCTCAGCTGCTGATCTCCGGGTCAGCTTGTGGATCTCCAGCTGATTCTTGAACCAATCTTGAAAGGTCATAGAGCCCCCTGGGTGTACAGCCATTGCTTTGCCTGTTCGTGGCTCAGGAATATGCGGCTATAAATGCGCCTATTTAGCGTGTATTGTGCCCGGTAGTATGTTGAGCCATCTGCATTGAACCTGAGGATGTGTGGGCTCATTTTAGCCCCCTAGGTCTGCCATAATCCCAGATCCGGCGCTGCAGGGCTTCTGAGTAATGGTGATATACCATCAAAGCTCGGTTTTTGGCATCAACATTCTGCTGGGCTCTGGCGTGGTCTTTCCACAGTCTCATTTGCTGGACTATCTGCTTTCCAGACAGCTCACTGAGATCATTACCTGGGATCATCATCATTGGGCCATCCAATCAACCAACTTGGCCAGTTCAATCAGGAACATAAAGACAACCGGATAACCAAAGGCCAACACAAATGCAGTGATACTTAGGACTTTCAGATCTTTCATTGCTTGCTTGTATTTCATCTCATCTCCCAGAGTCTGTCTTGTATATCATAACCATCAAACCATTCATCAATGAGCTGGCCATAGGCCACTGTGATGTGTGGGTTTTTCTTGCGCTCAGCCATTGGCATATCAGCCGGATACAGTGTGCCATATCGATATGCCTCAAGCTCTTTCCAAGTGAATGGGCAAGCTGTCTGATTCATCATTTCCTGGATGGCCATATGGCTTTGTGTGTGGGCATCCCGATCGCTTTGCCTGGGTAGCATATATCCCATGAATTTGTGGGCCCTGATTGCTGCCCTGAGTTGTTCCCTGAGTGTCATTGTGTTTCTCCTGTTGTTATTAGATGCCCCGATTACAATCATCGGTTTTCAGCTCGGGGCCACACTGAATTTGTTTAGTCAATACAGTCTTCAATCAGCTTATTCAGGCAGGCTGCCAGATACTGGCCACCCACACCGGGCTCATCCATCCAAAATGTCTGGATCCCTAGCTTTTCCTCTTGGTATCCACCAACAGCATCTTTTCTCTGCTGCTGGAATGCTTTAAATGTTCCATCTGGATAGAATAGTCTGCGGAATCTGACTAGGCCTCCACCAGAGCAGGGGACTGCTGGGGTAAATGTGTATCTCTGATAGTCCATCAGAGTCTCCACATCTTTGAGATCAGAGCAGATAGAATGCATTCTTTTTTGCAATTCGAAATATGCAGCATGTTGCTCTGGGTGTTCAACGATAATCAGGTAACCATCTATATCAAATTCAAAGTCAGTGAATGTTGTTCTCATTGTGTCTACCGCTTCCCAATACAGTGATGTGTAATGCTCAAGCAATAACTGATACTCAGCGTTATCATCTCTCATCTTTGATGTGTGTTCTACTAGTTGATCGATTGTCATTCGTGCGGTCATTGTCGTTCTCCTGTTGTTGTTGTTTGAGGTGTTCCGGATAGGCTCCGGCGGGCCATTCGTGGTCTTACTTATTGTGGTTTTCAAGAATCCTATAAGCGTTTTCATCAATATTTAATTCTTCAATCCCAATAACGTCTAAAGTATTTTGTAGTTGTGAAATTACTTTAGCCATTTCATATCTTCCGAATTTGTCTTTGGATAATGCTGCTATAGCCTCTGTAAGTGTTTGGATTGCTTCTAGTCTATGTTTGATTGTCATGTCGTTCTCCTGTTGTGTTGTTGTCTTTTCTCTCGCTACCACAATCACTGTATCCTTTTCCGAACAGGGTTGGCAACACTAATACACAAATAAACTGCATTTTTTTTGCCATAACTCTAAACTATCCCCAAGGGATCGGGATATGTCAGAGATCAAAAATAACTTACGCAGAGGCCAAAACCGATTCCGAAAGTGGTGCATACCACTATTAAGGCAGCATTTGGGAGGCCATTGGATGTGCGTGGAGGGTACCTGTTTGGACCGTGAGCTGGGTGTGGATTGGTACCAAACCCACTCAGATTCCAAGCTGGATTGGTGTGTCAGAATCTGGATGAGCAGACCAAAGCCACACTTTACAGGCAGGCTATACCACTATGATATGCCGGCTGTGGAACTGGAAGCGGGCCAGAGATTCAATCAGATACTGCTGGGCAAGCCCACTCCAGATATGAGCTGTGAGGCCTTTATCCATAACAACCAGGTCACCTGCTATGTTGCTCCATTCAGAGCTGTCTGGCATTGTGCTTTGTATCGGTTTTCTGAGCTTGAGACATTCAATCTAACCAGAAATAACCGCTCAACTAAATTCATCAGGATTCCCCACTCAATGATCGGTGAGGTTGATTGCTACCAGGGGACTATTTAGTCACCGCATCACGGATCACTTTGATGTCGTGGCTCATCTGTTCCTGCTGGTGAACTATCTTCTGGATGCTGCTTTGGTATAGCTTCCGATCTTCATCGTGAGAATCTATCATTTTATCCATCCGGCTCATGTGGGCCTCTACGACTACCGGCACCCACTTGGCCAACAGCTTTCCAAGGGCATACAGCAGCCCAACAGCTAACATCAAAGCGCTGAATGGACCTGTCAATGCGCTGATTAGTTCTGGGCTCATGTGTTCCATCCTATTATCCCCTGGGCTATGGCTCGAGCGATTCTGCTTATCCCTTTTATACTAAGGAATTGGCTATGTGTGTCTATGAAAATTGGCTCACAGCAGATGGCCACAGGCCGCTTGACATTGCGTATCGTGTAGAATGCGTTGCTGGTCCAGTCGTCTGGGCTCGCTGCAATTGATTTGGTCTGAATGTCCAGAGCTGTCCCAAGCTCAGCACAGATGGCAGCTGCTAGGCTAGGCCCCTGGGTGGATCTGTGGTCATAGAACATCGCTCCATAATTACCTCCACCAGCATTCAAATGCATTGCCAGATAAACTGCTGGCCCTGGGTGGCTTTCCATATAGGAGTTGACTCTGGCGTGCCGTGCTGAGTAAGTACCATCAGAGATTGGCATCACCTCGATGCCGTGATCTCTAAGCAAGATCTCCAGCTCTATGCCGATTCGTGCTGTCCAGATTGCCTCTGCTTCAGCTGCTGTGATCTGGCCATCTCCATCCAGATCTCTGCTTGCTCCCAGATCTCTGGTGTTGTTAGGCTTCCCTGCGTGCTGTCGGTCAATGAATACGATCACTTTAGCTCCAGTTTATTGTCTAGGATTTTGGATGTGATTGTCTTCAAACATCAGTGTAAACTCAAAGGCCTGCCCATTCCAGCGCTTGGAAACCACCAGCATTTTGTGGCTGAATAAATGCAGCCTCGAGTTGGTCACCTCAACACAATCACCCAGCTCAAGCCAGCCCCACTCAAAGCCTGCTACGACCGTAAATTGTTTGATAGGCAGTGCATATGCTCTAACGATGTCCATAGCTATTCTGTCAGCTGTGGCTCGGCTGTAGACATACTCAGTTGTCACGCCTTGCTCCTGGATGCCATAACGCTGCTGAGAGATGACAGCATAGTCACTGCCTATCTCACCATCATTCAAGGGAACTGCTGTGCATACCACCTGCTGAGATTCATCATCATCAAATCCCTTGGGGGCATACTTGACCACAGATCTGTTGATCAAATCACCTGTGGACCTGATGGTCTCAACTGCTGAGATCTGCAGCCAGTCTTCAGCGACACCAATGGACACAATCCCAACCGGGTGAATCAACTCAAGGGCCCAGAGCTGAATCAACACTGGTTTGATCCCATTGGGGCCGCCCACTATGCTGATGGGCAGATATGGCAGGATGTTGCCGCTCAACCAATCCCAGGCCCCAATGGTTGGATCGTTGACATACCCTGCAAAGCTATAGCGATTCAGTATGGCTGACATATTAGCCCAGGCAGCGTGATCCACTAGCTGGCCAGTTTTCTCAAGGGCCCACCTGCATATATCTCCACCCCCCTGCAGGACACTGTCTCGATATGGACTCTGGATGCCACCAATGCAGCTCACATAATACTCACTGGCATTCTCCCCGGCAAAAGCATTACACCCAGGAAAGGCCAGAACATCAGTATTCAAGATCTGGATATAGCTATAGTAGTTACCTCGAGCATCCACCGAAGTTCTGATTGGCTTGAGTAGGGTGTTACCAATTTGATCTTTTATGGTCACATCCAACCCAGAGCCCAGAACACTTGGGCCCTGGATCAGTCTGCCTGCACCGATCAAAGCCCGGATACCATTTAGGCTTGAGTGGTCATCAGATATACAATAAGCTGGCACACTAAATACCTGGGTGGTGGTTCCATCTGCCTGATTGATCTGGCCTGGTTCTCCAAAGACAATTGGATAGGCTTTGCCATCTGCTGTTTCAATGTCTCTATCGGCCCAGCGCTCATCGATTCTCAGCTCTGGATCTATTAGCAATCTGGACTCATCAAAGGGCTCAGCGGATATGCTGATGGCCAGAAAATCCTCAGGCTCCAGCGGGTCACCATATTGGGGCTCCTGGATGATGCCCTTGGTCAATATGATTCTCTCCTCATAGGCGCTGACAGACCGATCATCAAACATCACATAGCTAAAGACAGCAGAGCTGCCTTGGATGCCATTGCCTAGAGCAAACTCCAGCAGAATGTCAACACCATCCAGGATAATGCTGCAGCCAAGCACATTGGTATCCAGTTGCGTGCTGCCTATGCTCATCGATTCCTGATAATCAAACTCCAGCAGTGATCCAGTAAATGGAATCAGTCCAGAGTCAGATGGCACATCAACAGCATCAGAGGCCACTCGATAGAGCTGGCCATTCCAATCGATCTCCAGCAAAAATATTGGCTGTTTTCCTAGGCGCTCTTTCAAGCTCATCTGATCTCCCTGAGTGACACAGTGCCCACGCGCATCAGCTCACCTGAGCCCTGGCCTAATGATTCATCACCCAACACATTCTCAATCTGTAGATCATCGCTGATAGTAACCATAGCGTGCTCGTGATACCTATTCAGTGATCTCTCTGTGGCTGCTGATCTGCGCACAATCGGCAAATACACAACAGCATTTGATGAGCCCACCAGGTGCTTGACTAGCCCCAGCATCGTGGTTGGTGCTGAGCCCTCTGCCGCTGTTGGGATTGCTGCTCCTGCTGTGCTTGATGTGTAGTGATTGGGATTGGCTGGATTATCAAATAGCTCAGAGATATCCACACCCTCAGCCCAGGCGATTCTGAATGTCCTGCCACCATCTCCTGTGGCATTGGTTCTCAGGATGCCATTGCTCTGAGTGCTGGATTCCACATCAGCCACATATTGAATAGTCCTACCTCGGCCATATTGGTGAGCAGGGAACACCACAGGGCCCATGACCATCTTGCCGATCTCAAAATAGCCCTCGCGGGTTCTCTGGGCTGTGATGTTGATTCGATACCCTGCGGTATCATTCAGGGAGCTGAGTAACACTGTGAGATCATTGGGGATCAGGAATGCTGAGCCGCTTGTGGGGTCACCTGTTAGAGCATCCTCGAGCTGGATAATGCATTGCTTGGTTGTCTGATTGCTCAGGACACCCTCTGCATTATAGTTAATCTTCCGAACCACTGATGTGTCACCAGATGTCAGCATCACTCGCCACCCAATACACTCACCATAATGGAAGAACTCTCCTGAGCTTGATGTGCTGCTGATGGTGTTGCCTGCTCGTGTAAAGTTGAATGGAATCCCATTGGCAAAAGTGGCAACGCTAACCCAGCTGGTTGACCCGGCATCATAGCGCTCAATGGTCACATCTTTGAAGTTGATGTTTTTCAAGCTGATTCCAAAGGTTCCTCCAAGTGTCCTGTGGTTGGCTGTCAGTGCTGTGTCGATCTGCCAGGCCACTCTCTCCTGTGGGGTGTTATTGGTGTCCGGGTTTGCTATTGCATCCCCTCTCCAGCCCACTCTGGCTGATGGTTGGATTGAATACAGCATATTGGTGGCAGGTGTGTCAAACCTGGGGGAAATCTGGAATGTTTCACCCTCTCTGGCTGGGCCATCTTTGGTGCTAATCTTTAGACCGTTGGCGATGTGTGTCATGAATCCATGTGGTGGATATGGCTTGGCATTGTTCTTGGTGGTGTCTATCAGCTTCCCTGTGAGCGCTGCGCCAATGCTATAGGACACATTGAACCAATGACACTCAATATTGGCAACGTGCCCAGAGGTGACTCCGAACTTGACCTGGTTGCCTGATCCTGTGGCCGCTGCTGCTGTTCCCTGTAGAAGGCTATATCGGCGCGCTGCTGCTGTGCTTGCTCGGTAATAGACTGATGCCACTCCTGTGGCGTTATCCAGCTGCAGAATGATGTCAAAGCCATCAGGAGCTGATAGTGAGCCCACAAATGCAATTGGTACAGTCGTGCTGGCATTTGCATCGAACAAATATAGATGAGTCAATCCAATCACCAATCTGATAGTAAACACATCAGTACCTGCTATCTCCTCAATTTGAACATCAAATCCAGTGCCCTTGGCTGTTGAGGCCCCTGAGACTACCTTGACCTTGAACTTTGCAATAAAGCCCCCGGTTTTATCGCTAAATGTCTGGCTAAATGCTCTGGTGTTACCTGCTGTCACATCGAGTTGAAAATGATCACCTTGAAGCACTTCGGTACCTGTTCCTGATCCTGTCCACCCGGTTACAGCTGGCAGCCTGATTGGCAACCAATCCAGATAGTTTCTGCCTCGGTTCTGCTCCTGTGGATACTCCAGCAGCCTGGGATAGTTGACAGTGCCATAACCACCGAGATGATAACCATACAGTGACCCTGAGTGATTGTTTCCTGTGTCTCCGGGTTCCATATTGACCAGCAGCATTTGATCTCCAAATGTTCCACTGACCCCAATGATGTTATTTAGATTGTCATCAGTGTCTCGAGGTGTATAGCAATTTGGATTCACACTTGCTCCACCTGCTCCAAGCTGAATCCAGGTTTTCCCCAGGTCTCTAAAGCTGATGCCCAATAGATCACTAAAGGCCACAAAGATTGAACCTTTATCAGATGCCACAGACTCAGCGACCACATAAAGCCTCTGGTCATCATCCAACCACATTGACTTTTGACCAGCCAGCAAATTAGATGTGGCTGCTGCTGTTGCTGATGGGAATGCAAATGAGTCAGAGGCCAACACAGTCAGCGCTTTGGCTATGCTCTCATGGGCATTGGTCAGCCTGGTGACTTTGATGCCATCTACCTCAAGCCAGCTGATGACAAAGGCCTCACCAACTGTCTCAACATCCATCTGATGGAATGCCTGAGCCCCTGATGTGGTTATCACCTCGGTGAACTTCATCCCCTCTGATGTGCTGGCATACTGGGCACACAGATTCCGATTGCTCAAGCTGGTGTTGTGGCTCTGCAGCTCAGCCAGTAGAATCACCTGTGAGCTGCTTGCTGCCATTCTGATTCGTGCCAAGTCGAACCCACTAGCCCCGGCACCAGGTGAGCCAGCTACAGAGATATTACTAGGCAGTGCTCTCTTGCTCTTTAGTGACCAGTTGATCCCATTATCAATCGACCTATACACCAACAGATTTGCTGTGTTGTCGATGCTGTTTACTTGCCAATATGCCAACAGTATTGAACCATCTGGCATCTCACATAGTGCTCCGTGCCTTGATTGGCTGACCAATGTCCCTGTGGCCACTGTCTCAATGTTCGTGGTGGTTGCTGTTCCTGTGGTGCTGATTCTTACTATCTGAATGCTGTTCTGTGATGCTGTTTGCTTCTCCACAACAGCGATGATCTCACTGGTCTCACTCAGCTTGATGGCATCCCTGGGGATCAATGTGGTTGTGGCTGTTCCACTGTTGCTGACAATCGTGCGCCAATGGCTCAGCATATTGGCTGCATCTGATCCATAATAGTCAGACTCTGTGGATTCTTTCCATTCAAATTTAGGTTTGTCTTGTATGTGTCCAGCTTCAGCGGTTCTAATCGTTATAATGTCTGTGCCTTGCAGGCCACTGGTTTGAACCACCAGCCCTGAGTCCTGGTCAGGACTGCTCAGGCCTGCTCTGCGTGTTCCCTGGGTGAATATGCTTTGGTCAGCCCATTGATTATCTGCATCCATCTCCAGCGGTATGATGAATCCTCTCAAGTTGTCTGGTGATGTGTCTGCCATCTCAGCTCCCTAGTATCTGCGGATCGGTTTCCGACCCTTTTGCTTCCGTGCTGACTTATTATAACGATCTATGTGCCTAAATGGTTGGATTATCACCACCTCATTTTGTGTTGAGCTCCCACTCATTAGTTCCCTGACTCCCTGTTCTCCTCCGATACGATTTACAGTGGCTCTGTCCAGAACTGCCTCACCTGATAAGACTGTCCTTAGCTGCTCATCTGGCTGCAGGAATCCACCCATGTGGCTGGTCGGTGGCTTCTGTGATAGCACTGTCCCGAGCTGCACCGCTCCAGCTGCTCCGGCTGCACTGGCCAGAATAATACCAGGAGGCCCTGGAAATGTTGCTAGTGCTTTCATAATGGCCTCAGCAGTGCTAAATCCAATATTTGCGATACTGCTTAGCTGATTCATTACAAATTCCTGCTGCCTAAGCTTTTCAATCTCATCGCTGGTTGAATTTTCAATCCTGGTTATCGCTGCAGCCTCATTGGCTTTGATCTGCTCTTTCCTGGCTGCTGCCTCTAGCTCACTGATCTCTTTGGCCTGCACCAATCTGTCCAGCTCAGCTATCTGCTGCTCAGTGCTCTCCTGGGCTTGTGCTATCTCATCTGCAGTCTGTTGCTCCAGATTGCTAGCACGTTGGCCCAATAGCTGACTGATTGCATTATTTAGCTTGATGGCAGCATTTATCCCAATCTTAGTCTCATCCATTATGTGCTTGATTCTCAGGTCGTGACTCTTCTGCTCAATCTCATCTCTGATGACCTGCTGGGCTATCAATAGATCGTGATAGTTTCCTGTTTCCTGGGCCAGCTTTGTCAAGTTATCCAGCTCTCTGTTGTGCTTGGATTCTAGTTTGTGGATCTGTGCATCCACTCCCTGGAGCACAATCGAGTTAAAAGCCTGGTCAAATTTCTGCTCTTTCTCAAGGCGGGCCATCTCTGCATTGTGATTGGTCTCTGCCTCTAGGCTTTCAGTGAGCATAGCTTTAGCGGCTGCCTCTGCTCTTTTGTTCTCTAGTATTTTGATTGATTTATTAAATTCAATCTGCTTGGCCGCGTTCCCTTTGATGAGATGTTCCTGCTCTCTTAGGGCCTCTATCTGTTTGGTGTAAGGTAGCTCTGCAGCCTCAACAGCATCCAGTCCGCTCTCCAAAGCTGCTGCTATCAAACTGTCAAGCTCATTGATTTTCTCTTTGTTCTCTAGGATTCTGGTGGTCCTGATGTCCTCTTCAGATTGTGCTTGATTGTATTCATTCTGTAGCTCGAGCCGTTCCAGCTCAGCCCTGACAGTCTCCTCACCTGTGACTTTGATGCCCTGTCTAATCTTTTCCTCTTTGCTGATCTCAATCTGCAGAGCTGTGGCCAATGCTGTTCTGGCTTTGGCATTGGTTAGGCTAAACATGGTTATCAAATTCTCTGTGTTGCTAACCGTGTCAAATCTTGCCTGGGCTGCTTTGACTAACTCCTTTTCGGATTTGGTCACACTGAAATTGCCCTGCTTGATTCTCATTAGAATCTTCAGCACTCTCTCAGATTGTCTAATGCGCTCACTGACTGCATCCACATCAGCTTGAGTGGCTGCCACTATGTCCCTTTGTGCTTTGGCTTTATCTGCATCCAGTTGGCTGAGCTGCCCTGTGAAGACTGCCAGAGCACTGTTGGCATCATCATAACGGTTGGACACATTGGTGACTATCTGCGCGATCTCGCTTAGCCTGTTGCGGTTCTCTTCTTCTGCCTCAGCCAATCTGTCCAGAATGTCAAGCCGTTTCTCCTGGGCCATATTTAGAATACCAAAGGCACCAACAGCCAGCCCGAGTCCAGCTGCCAGCTTGATAAACATTGGGTTCAAAGCATTCAGCCCCAGAGTCACCGCCTCAAATATGGCTGCAGCATCAGAGCCCAGCATCACCACCTCACCCAGAGCTGGTGAGAATAGATTGGCAGCTGTCCCGGCGCCCATGAATGCTCTATCAAGATCTCCAGCCTGATCACCTAGATCCTGGACTTTGTCTGCTGCATCTTTGGCACTTTCCTGCACTCTCCTCATTGCTCTGGATTGTGCTGCTGCTGCTTTCTTGGCTGACCGCTCAGCTTTCTTGAACTGTCTATCAAGCTGGCCGACCATCTTTTTGGCTTCCTGCTCGGTGATGCCAGGCATCTTCTGCAGCTGGTTGATGAGCTGCTTTAGGTCTGCTCTATAGGAAATCTCAACCGACTTATTTACGTCTGCCATTTTTCAACCCTTATCAATCAGTTTTGTTATTTCATCAGCAATCACATTGGCCACTGGTTTGGTTTTTTTCTTTGCTGGTTTCCATATTAGTTCATTTGAGATGCGAACACCCAGAGGCAGAATGATCGGGCTCCCTGATGCGGTACGTGAGTCCATACCCATCTTGATAGCCCAGGCATAGGGAGCATCATTGACCACACTGGCCACAACTGTTCCATTGCGCTGGATAACTAGTGTCCTGCGAAACATATCAGCACTATGAGGCCGTTTGGATTCTGGCTGCTCTCTGCGCTCAGTCTGTGCCAGGCTCATGTCCAATGTTCCCCGCTCGAGCATATCTCTGGCCGCCACCCGGGCCCGGTTATCACTGTAGCCCTGAGCCCTGAGTCTGTCTCTCTGCTCTCTGAGAGCCAGCACCCTGTCCTCATTCTTGGTTGATTGATTGACTGGCCAATTCTTTTTAGCCTCCATTTCAATCTCTCTGGTAGTCTCTTCTAGTACCTTGGCTGTTTCTGGTGCTATTCGCTGCAGAAATGAGGTGAAAAACTCAGTTGGATCTGAGTCAAATTCCACACTACTTTTGCCGGCTTTGACTATCATTTTTCCACTCTGCAATCATTGCATTGATTTTAGCATTTTTTATCCGCTCTTTGCGCTGCTCTGATTGCTCTGTTGATTCCATTGCCAGCCTATGCTCTGCTATCAACTCCACCTTTTGCTCTGTGGTCAATGTCTCAAACCACCAGGGATCTTTATTCCACCTCAGGCTGATTATCAGACCGAGTCTTCTGATCTTCCCTGGGGTGGTGTGGACAAAAAATCAGCAGTACTTTCAACCTCTGCCTCTGTAGGAATTGCCTTGGCCATTTCAAACAGACAAGTGGCGCCAAGCTCATAGATCTTACCAGGTGTAAAGCCGTTACCAAGTAGCCTCTCCAGAACTTTGCCACCGTACTCCAAAGGGTTACCATCTTTTGATTTGTACTTAGGCAAAACAGCCAGATGATCAAAGCATACACCAATAGAGCCAGCACATAACCTACCAAGTTGAGCCCGGTTCGGCTCAGCACCCCAGCAAGACACAAAATCAAGACAAATAGCAAGGTTATTGGGTGTGCGAATTTGATCATTATTGATCCCTACTAGATTCATGGGGCCTCCCTAATCTATTCATGGTTTAGCTGGCAGTGATTCCGCCATAGCAAGTGAAGTTCAATGTGAACTGGCTAGGGTCTCCCTCAGAGAAATCCAGTGAGCAAACACATTTGGCCATAGTCACCTGGTGATCAGAGTCATCACCAAAGTCAGTCCCCTCAGCTTCATACCGGATGTCTACGCAATAATGCTCAACAAATGGTGATCCAACTGTCCCTGTGCTGATGTTAGCTGCATAGAATCCAACACCGCTGATGAAGTCACGTACTGAGCCTGCATTTGAAGCATCGGTGAACTGTCGGAAATGGAATGCAAAAGATCCGGTGATTGGCTCATCATCGCCCTTTCGGACTGTGCGAATCGTGCCACGATCTCTGATTACTGTCTGAGCTGCCAGGGGCTCTGAAAAGGACATATTGCCCTCTTCAAACTCAACATTGAGAGTGACCGGTGTGCCGGTGCCATCTTTGAGAACGATCACGCCATCTCTGCGTACCTTGGGGACTACTGAATAGGCCATTGCTGACTCCTATTTGATTAATTGATTGTGTGTAGGACTGTAAATTCTAAAGTTATTATAACATATTCTTGAGAGTCTGTGACAGCTCTGGATGTAGTCTCATAACGTATCTGAAAGGGCTGAGCACTGTAGTCTTGTAGCACAGCCATTATCACCTCTTCTTCTGTGTTCAAGCTGTTGTCATAGTCTACAGGATAGGCATCCAAGGGCCTCAAGCGGTGAGCAAATATGATTCTCAGTGTGCTATTGCAATACACGCCCACAGAGCGCCTCTGGCGTTCATTCATTGCTGAGGTGCTGTCTATACCTATAGTGAACCCTTTGTGAGCAATGGTGTCCTGTGTGCGCCCGAAATAGGCCGGGGTTTGCTTGCTGAGCTTGAACCCGGATACAGTGAGCACCTTTGTGGCTACCTGTGATCTAATTGTGCTGAGTATCGGCATCAGTATCGCCTATGAGATGAGCGGTGAGTGTTGCACAGATAAATAATAGGCTGCTTGCTCACTCTGTTGTCTGGGTCTTCTGCCTTGCCATCGTGCCCAATATCATACACAAAGTTGATGGTTTTCCACTCGTGCCCATACTGCTTGAAATGCTCATTAGCTAAATCCAGATAACGCCCATTAGATTGGCCCAGAGAGCTGTGGAAGTCTCTAAAAATATAGTACAAGCTGAGGTTCTGATGTGCTGATCTGAATGCCTCTGGAGACATCACCAGATACTCAAGGCCCCCTCCCTCTCTGCGCAATCTCTGCAGGATAGTGAACCAGGCCTCATCAATATAGGTTTGATAGCTGCTTAGTGAGCTGGGCCTGAGGTCAGCCAGCTGGCTATATGTGGCAGTTAGGTCACCATCAGAGACCACTGGATAAAGGCGCCTGAGGACCACACTGGCCATCCTCCTGAAGTGGAATACAGCCCCTGAGATTGTGACCGCCCATTCCTCCAGGTAGCCCTCACCCAACTCCAGAGTGGAGACCAACTGCCCTGCGCTAATTGTGTATTGAGCTATTGAGCCCACTACTGTGCCCGCCTGAGCATCCACAATGGCATCACCGTTTGGTTTCTTTAGTGTATAGGTAAATGATGCCGGTTCTACCAATGACCCATCTCGATATATTGGCAGGTCAACTACTTGTGACCGGCCTCTCTCCAGCAGTTGGACTATCTTGATTTGTGGGGCGTATGGCAGATCACTTGAGGACATCTAATATTTCCTGGTATTGCTCTTCAATGGTTTTGTTTTCAAGCTCAGCAAATATGGCTTTCATTCTCTCCAGCTTTGCTGATTGCTTTTCATATTGTGCTTTGGCCACCGGCTCATGTGTTCTGTTGGCCCAGCGCTTTGGCACTTTCTCGAAGTCTCTAATCATCAGATCAATGAACACTTTGTGAGGTGTTGGGGCTTGGCCTGACAGCATCAATTCAAGTTTCCACTTTAGGAACCCAATTTCATCAAAGCTTCGGATGACTCTCCCTGCTATTGTCTCAAACTTTGCCCACTTGGGAGCGTAGAATGTCCCCCCCTCTGCTGGATATGTCCGGAGATAATCGTGCCTATTGAAATCAAGAATCACATAACCATCCTGCTGCAGCTGGCCCAGCCTTGGACCTGCATCCCCTATCTCTCCACGGACCTGCTTGACACCGTTGACTCCAGCTCTGATTTGCTCAGAGTCGAATCTAGGGATAAATAGGCTAATCAGTTTCTTCTTCTTGCCCACTTTGATCTCGGTCTCAAAGAACTCCAGATGACCCTGATGGACTATGTAATAGAATAGAAAGTTGCGGGTGATTGGCAACCGGGTGTTTGTGTTGATCTCTGATTGTGCCCAGGGCTGGGCGAGGTTTGAATAATCCATAAAAGCCTCCTATATAGATTATAATTACAATTATCAAAAGGTGCACTGATGGGCCCAGGGAGGCCATCTGGCCCCACCAGGCACCAACCGAACATAATTAGATGTTTGACTCGATGCGGACACCGCGATCATTCTCAAGGATAGACATACCAAGATAGGCGTGTCCAATCACCTGAGTGACTGCTTTGTCAGCTTGGCGGTCCATCTCAACAGTCACTGGTCCCATTGCCATAGTCTCAGCACCAGAAATGGCTGGAGAGCCATCTGCATAACCCAGAGCACCAGGGCCCCACATAGCTGCTTTGAAATTGGTTGAGTCATCAGTGATGAATGAGCTGGTGTAAATGTCAACACCCAAGAATGAGCCTTTGAATCCTTTACCTTTTGCGCCCATGATGTCAGCACCCAGAGCTGGCTGGAATACCAAAGCACCACCAGTCAAAGACTGGATTGAGTCCTGTAGTTCATTGAACTGCTTAGGATGCAGGAGAGCCACAAATGGACCATCAACGCCACGATTTGAGCTGGCGCTCTGCAGCTGCTGATAAGCATTCATAAAATCGTCAACTGCCAATGTGGTTCCACCTGCGATGGCATTGCTAAAGCTGGCCATTGTGCTAGCTGTCAAGCTGGCAAAATTTGCTTCATAGCTAGTGGCGATTGCCTGAGCCAAGCGGAATGGGTCTACCTCGTTTGCACCACCGAGTCCAGTCATTGATGCCAGGTCAGTGATTGAGTAAGCCAGAGCCAAGCGCTTGACAGCAACATCCACAGATGCATCAGTCAACGCAGTTGGAGTCACTGCATCCGCTTCGGTTCCACCATCGAACTCAGCAAACAGGTCACGCCCATAAGCTGCCTGTCTGACTCGGATAGTGTCTGAGCCCATGCCATTGATAGATCCAACGTAGTCAATATATGGAGAGTTACGGAGGTTCACAGTGTCGTTGAGTAATAGTCGAATCTCCTGGGAGATCATATGCGCCATGCGTAGGTCATTTTGTAGATTGTGTGAGGTAATAATAGCCATTTTGAAATCCTAATGATTTGATGTGTGATTGATAAATGGCTCTCTGCTATTACCGGCGCGACCGTACCATTTTATGTGATATGATTCAGTATAAGCTTAACACATAAATGGATTGAATTATGAAATATTACACCAGCAAAAAGAAGCAACCAAAGCCAAAGAAGCCAAAGCCAAAGACCAAAGGCAAAAGATAATGGCTGCCAAGGTTCCAAAAAAATACACCTCTGGGCTCAGTGAGTCCACAGCTGCCAAACGTAAAGCAGAGATACGTAAACGCATCAAAGGCAAAAAGGCTGACAGATTCAAGCCGCTGCCTGGTGACTCAAAAAAGACCAGGCGCAGAGGCGCTGGCACAATCAAAGCCACCCGATCTGGTGTGCGTGATCGTATCATCGAAGAAGCTGGGAAACTGAGTGGATCAACCAAATCCAGGTTTATCAGTGCCACTGCCAGCGTGACTGGAGCACCCAGAGCCATAATCAAAAAGGTCTATGAACGTGGGGAAGCTGCCTGGGCTGTTGGCCATCGACCTGGGGCCACTCAAAGCCAATGGGCTCGGGCTCGCGTTTATGGTTTCATTACTGGTGGCAAAAGCACCAGGCGCGGGATGCCAGATCACAGCCTGTATCAAGAAGCAAAAAAGAGCATGTAAAAAGGCCCCCTGGAGATCCAAGGGGCCTAGTTTACTAGGGAGCTCAAAATTATATTGAGACCGCTATGTCCAAAGTGACACCAACAGCGGACTTAACTTTCACGTTATTTGTGTCTTGATACTGGACCTCAAGCTGCACCAGATTACCACTGGCATCCATTGCAGAAACGTGGACCAGCTTCTGACCGAGTCCGTGGTTCAAGGTTGCAAAGGTGTTAGCAGTCAACGCTTGAGATGCAAATTGCTTTCTGAAGCTAGACAGCAAAACAGACAGCTCACCTACACCAGCATTGTATGCCAACAGGTTAGTATCAGCGCCTGGGCTTGATGCTGAGATCTGACCACGAACAGAACTAGAGCTGAGTGCAATCTCTCCACCAGACTTGGCAAGGAGGCCACCAGCAACAGTGATTTGATTTTGTACTGTGGTGGCAGTGAGATCAAATTGACCAGTGCTGTTATTATACTGAAGCAATCCAGAGCCATTGACACTGAGCTGGTTTCTGACTGATGCTGCCGTTAGTCCAATCTCACCATTTGAATCATCATAGGTGATCAAGCCAGTTCCAGAGAACTCACCGAGAACAGCTGCAGATGCCAAAGTGATTTGGCCAGCTGACTTGCTGAGCAATCCACCAGCCACTGTGATCTGGCTTTGGATAGTTGATGCTTGGAGATCAATCTCTCCATTGCTATTGTCATATGAAATCAAAGCACCAGATTTGGCGCTAATCTTTCCACGGATGACAGAGTCTGCAATGCTATAAGATCCAGTCGAGGAATCATATGCAAGGTTGGCACCAGCTGAAAACAGCCCACGAACATTACCAGAGGTCAAGCTCAGTTCTCCACCTGATTTGGCAAGCAATCCGCCAGAGACTGTGATCTGATTCTGCACTGTGGTAGCTGTCAAATTGAATACACCGTTTGAACTATCATAAGCCAGTAGCCCACCAGCATCAGCTGAGAAAAATCCACGTATGGCAGCTTGGTCAGCACTGATTTGGCCATTGCCTGAGTTGTAAGTGATGCCAGATCCACCGCTGAGGAATCCACGTACCTCTGAAGCCTGAACATCTGAGCCCTGGATGGCTGTCCAGTCTGCAGCTGTGCCAGCTGTTCCACCGTTATGAATAAATGACTCTGGGCGGGTGGTTCCGGTCTCCGTGAGGATAATGATGTCACCCTCTTGTTTCTCATTTCCATTGCTATAGTTAGCGCTGATCCAGTTGTTCAAACTGGTGGCAGATGTGTCCACAGAAACATCAGTGATTGTCAGCGGCTTGAGCTTGAGCTGCTTGACACCACCAACAGATACCAGCTCTGCATAATTGCTTGAGTCTGCGTGAATGCCTGCGACCAGGTTGGCCTCAGCAAATGATTTGGTGATCAAGTGATTAGCTGCTGAGGGTGTGCCATCCATCGTCAAGACACCATCAAAATTGACCGAGGGGTTAAAAAATCTCATCGTATTTGCTCCGGGAGTTACTAGGGGTTCACTTGTAAATTATCGAATCAAAATGAAACCGCTGGTTGAATTTTGGAACAGCACCCGCACAGTTGTCGAAGTTGGATATTCAATTTGAGCCCAGGCCAATTTGCCATCAGATTTGACATACACAATTGGATCATATCCCAGGCCATGAGTGATGATCACCTCTGTCTCATTGGTGAACTCATAGCGGAGTGGCTGACTCGATCCAAATGCAAAACCAGCCATCACTCCTCCTCAAGTATTATGCTGACAGCTGCAGAACCTGATTGGCCTGCTATGAATATGCTGCGCGGCTTCTCTTTGTTCCTACCTAGCTTTAGGCTGATATAGTTACCTGAGGGCACAAAGGCGCGGTTGCTGGGCATTGAACCACCATCACTGGCACCATTTAGCGCAATGAATAACGCTGCACTTGATGAGCCAATGGTAATGGTCCTGGTCTTTGTTGGCAGGTTCACCTCTGTTGCTGTGGTGTTTGCCGTGAAGTTGTGGAAGTATGGGAAGAAGTCCGGGCGCGGGATCGTTTCTGCCATAGCTGCTCCCGGTGTTATCTGTTTCTGGATGACCAGGCTTTCTTGATTGCATCTCGATTCTCACGATAGAAATCAATGTCCTGGGTGGCTCTGGTTAGGATGTCCTGATGTGTTGCCGGCGCTGGCTGTGCTCCCCTGTTGATGTCTGGGGCTCTGGGGGCTGGGGCTTTGGGTGGCAGCAATAAAGAGTCATTTTGAAAAACTGAATCAGATTCAGTTTCTGTGGGCTCTGGTGCTTGCAAGTGTGGTCTTAGGATGCTTGGTGCTGAGTTTGGATCTTGCTTGATGCTTTCCAGCCACTCACTGAGTGGAACCTGATCTTTTTTGGCAAGGCCTTGCTGGGCTCTGGTGTATGACCACTCAACAGCATCTCTCAGATCTGGTTCATTCCATCCATATTGAGCCATAGCTGAGTGGCGGTCATACCTTTGATTAGCTTGCTCGAGCTGGCCTTTATAGTCTTCAATCTGAGCCTGTAAGGTGTCAATAGCTGCCAGCCTGCCTGACTGATTATCAAGCTCAGACTGGAGCTGGGTGGCCTGCTGTTCTGCTGCTGTTGCTCTGGTGCTCAGCTTGCTGATGCGGTCCTTAAATGATGATTCAATGTCGCTCCTCAGGACATATTCTTCACCCTCGTGCTGAATAGTCTTCATGTGTGCCTCCTATGTGACTATAAAAATTGCGCTCGTTCTGTTCTGATTTTCTGTAAGTATGCAATAGCTTCGCGCTCATCCATATCATCAAACATCAGCATAACTGCTTGAACAGGGCTCATCAGTCCTGCATTCATTTTGGCTATGATGTCCTCACGCTGAGCTTTCATTTCCTCTGGGCTCAGGGGTGTGCTGTGGTAGCTGACTCGGTATCCACTCTCAGGCAAATTGGTGCCCAGGAATCGATTGCTCAGGATTGCTGATTTGCTAAGCAGCTCCTCATCACCCATCCTGAAAGTGGGTGCATATTTTTTCTGTGCTTCCCTTTGGCCTGCCTTGCTGATGCTCAGTGAATAGCCCGAACGTGGATCGCCGCTGGTACGTGTCAAATCAGCCGGTGAGATCCCTGCGGCTGCTGCCACCCTGTATTCATATTTCGCGATGCTCTCAAGCAAGCTGTGGGGGTCTGTGGGCGTGCCAAAGGTGCCAACCAATGGCTGGCCCTGTGCTTCTGGATCTTGAGTAAAAACCAGAATGCTGGCTGGGTCTGTTGCGATGCTGCTGCGCCTGGTGAATCCATCCTGGTCCAGCTGGCTGAGCCCAGCCACTGATAAACCTGCCACATACTTTTGAGCCCAGCAGGCATCCCGGACCAAGTGCACCCACATAGTGAACAACACAGAGCTGGTGAGACTACCATAAACCATCTGTGATCCAAAGAAAGGATCGAACAAATGCCCAGTCTTTTCGGCGTGATATAAAACCACCGGCAAAAATGGGTTGCCTGCTGAATCATAATAGGGATAATCATCCCCCTCATGGACATCATGCCCCATGTATGTTTGTGAGACATCACCACCTAATGATCCATCTTTATTTGCCAAGAACATTCCGAATCTGGGATTATTGAGATCTCTAATATCCAGCACATCATAAACCCACTCAAATGCCTGATTGGTTGGATTCTGTCTCAGCCTTAGTTCTTGATAATAGATTGGCTTATCTGGCTCATCTGCATCAGATTCACAATACACAAAGTCAGGCGTTACCAGCCGGTATCTGATGCCTGGTGCTCTGGGCGGCTTCCCGCCTTGTGTGTGGGGTGTCACATCGATTCTAACAAATGACTCCCTGAGACCAATCACCATCTGCTGTACCCGCTGCATCAGTGGAAATAGGCCAGCCATTGTGGCCATTCCATCCCGGCTGATTAGTCCCTCAATGTTGCCCTGGCTGTTGGTGACACTTGGGATCTCTGAGTACAACACACTTAGTTGCCTGGTGATTTGCTCAAATGGGTTTGAACTTAGGTCACTTGGGCCCCAAGCTTCTCTCCTGTCTGGTGGCAGGTGTCTTTGTAATTCTCCTTCCAGATCTTCAGCCCAGGCACCAATGATCATGCGCCTCCTGAGGGCTGAATGATCCCACCTGGTCTGGGCTGTTGTGGTTGGAGCAAATGGCTTTACTGGTAGGTTTGCTTTAAGCATCAATAAATCCTGAGCTTGGAAGATCTGGGGATTGCTATATTATAATCTATTATCCCTAATATAGCATATCTGAGAGCATCTATACAGTGACCAAATTCATCACGAGATCTCTGGTATTGTTTCTTTTTCATAGTCCAGTTTTGGATTGATCTGATGGTGTTGCTGCAGCGCTGTTGAATATAGAAATTGCGCCGGGCCATAATGCTGTGGATCTGAGCTGATCCATAATACACAGAGTGAGCTGGTTTGCTGGCTGTTCTGATTGCAAATGGCAGATTGCCTGGTGGATAGTTGAGCACTTTCTCAGCAGCTCTGCGAAGCATAGCATTTGACATCCTATTAGTTTTCCCTGAGCCTACATGCTGTCCATCTCCGGTCCATCTGATTATCTCTGGCCTGAGGTTGTTTCTGTGTATCATTTCAATAATTGCTCTGATGTGGTGCTCTGGTGGCGCTGATCCACTCAGGTATTCATCCAGCACATAAACCTTTGGATAGACTGGATCTGATACCTCTACGGCTGCCAGGATAGCCACCTGGGTGTTTGGCTGGGTTCCGTGATCAATGCCCAGGCAGAACTCATAATTACCTCCTGCTGGGCAAGGCAGAGTGGTTATCATTGACTCCTCAAAGCAATCAAAAACCCTGCCCTCGATGACACCAACATCCCAGGAACCATTGATGCGGGCCTCTCTGTCGATTGGCAGATAAGTGGCAGTGATTCGATCAATCTGGTCCTGGGTTATGATGGGCTGGCAGCCTTGGGGTGTGGTCTGCTCAACTGTCAAAGGTGCCATTGTACAGGATATGCGCCCAGCCTCCACCAGCTCCCTGAGATAGGACACATCCTGCCCCACTGGTGTCATGGTGATTCCAATCACTCCAGTGGTGCCACCTGCTCCCCCCCTTAGGACACGGGCTGCCAGCTCTCCCCACACATAACGATCAACTGGCTCATCAATAGCCACATAGCTGACAGTGGCTGATGCCAGCCCCAGCCCTTGGTTGGCTGTCTTGATAGCGATTACTGATCCATTCTTGAATCTGACAACCGGATGCAGACCTCTGAATCCTTTCCCGGGTACAAATTCAACAGATTGGTGGACCTCCTCCTTTGGGCACATTGACCACAGCTTCTCCTGGATTGTGATGCTCTGCTGATGTGAGTGGGTGATCAAAAATGTGTTGATTGGTGGCTGGTCAGTTTTCAAATAGGGGTGTGTGCCCAGACACCTCCACAGCAGCTCAGACACTTGGCACATAGTTTTACCAACCTGGTTGCCACCTAGTAGTAACTTTATTGAGCTCCCATCTCTCAGCCACTGTTCTTGGGGTGGTGTTGGTCTAAAATAGGCCAGTGGATTCTCGTGGACTCTGTCCTTTAGTGTCCTGATTGAGTTGGCAAGTGTAGAGAACTTCAAAACAAAGTCACTTGGCTGTGGGCTTGTTTCCACTGCTTGATTGCGTGCTCAGTTCTGCCCTCAATGATGGGCCAATACTTCTCAGTTAGTTCACAGCCCACGACATCAAAACCCTCCTGGATTGCTGCTGCTGCTGTGGTGCCAGAGCCCAGGAATGGGTCCAGCACTGTGCCCCCTGGTGGTGTCACCAATCTGACCAGCCATCTCATTAGCTTGATGGGCTTGACTGTGGGGTGAATGTTCTTTATCTCATCAGCTGTTCTGCCTGCTCCAGCTCTGGGGTTATTGAGTCCAGCTGTGTCTGGCTCACGCCCCACAGCCTGGTGGCCTGGGGTGCTCTCTAGATGCTCCAGCCCTGCCTCTTTCTGACTCCTGGGTGGCTTGGGGCATTGATAGATGTTGGCGGGCCATCGCCCTAACTGATGGACTGTATGCTCTCCCCCACCCATACCCACACCATAAACTGCATTTTTATTGTTTGGTATGTATTCCTTTTTTTCGGTTGGTTCTTTTTTGCTAGTATCCCCTAACCAGCACGGATCACCATAAGCAAATCTACAGGCATCCACATTGATTCCACCTGTGCCCCACTTGAGCACATTCTGAGCTATGTTTGCCTCACTGATGGGCTTTCTGGCCAAGATGGCTGGCTCATAGCTGGGCTTGAGTGCTGTGCCCCAGCCCTGCCATTTCTGGGCCTCTGGCGATAGTGGCTTGTGGCTTGGCTGTCCATCACGTTGACTGAGGGGCTTTACTAAATGCTCCTGCCCACTCATGTGCTTGACTCCAATCCCACGTGGCCCCATCAAGCCAGCCTGTTTATCCATTGATATTGAAATGTTCAAGCTCTTTGGGAACCCTTGGAACTGCATCCAGCAGATCTGATCTCTGATGTCAAACCCTGAGTCTTCAATGGCACAGGTGATCCGGTGGATTGTTCTGGTTCCACCAAAGGCTATCAGATGGCCTCCTGGCTTTAGCACTCGATAGCATTCCAGCCACACTGCTGTCTCAAAAGCTATTTGGCCACCATCCCAGCTCTGGCCCATAAACCCCTTGCTCATTCTACGGTAGGCTCCATCAGTGCCAAATTGTGACTCGGCTGCTGTTGGTGAGCTAAATCGTTTGACTATGCTCTGCAGGTGATATGGTGGATCACAGACCACAGAGTCAATGCTGTTGTCAGGGATCTGCTTCAGTGTTTCAAGGCAGTTACCCTTGAGTAATTGGAACCGGGGAATCGGTAGATCGTAAAAGTGTTCTCTGGTTGTCAAAGTGGCCTCCCTGACAGTGCTGAGGGTTATGTGTCATCTGATAGATGTATGCCAAGAATAGATGCTCCCTCTGTGATTACTGTGTAGACTGACTCACCTCTGAGCTGGGCTATTTCCTGGCATACCAATAAGAAATAATATGTTTTGGGGGTGCTGTTGCGTTTTCTCCAATGAATTATCAAAGCTTGAGAGCATCCAATGTTCCTGGCCAGCTCACTGACTGTGATGCCGTGCTTAGTGCATTCCTGCCTGATCCATTCTCCGATGTTCATTATCTACCCCATCACAGTCACAAGGTGTACACCCACACACAGGGCATTCATTTTCGTTTTTCAAATATACGGATACAAGCATTGTATTCTCCATCTTTGCGACCGTGACAGGCCTTTAGTATTACTAGACTGTTGATAACATTGGTGATCTCTTCACATTCATCACCTGTTTTGGAGTCCAGCCCTCTTTGTTGCATCCTGCAGAACATCTCCCGGCACACCAAAGAATCAGCCTCGAGGCCCTCTTTGCTGCAAGCATATTCAATCAAATCAGGGGCTGTGAGATTGCGCTGGATGTCAAGCTGTCCTTGAGCCACTTTATCTGACACTTTGCCCACTTCAGCAATGATGTCAGCTTGGCCCTTGATGACCTCTGCTGTGTTGTCTTTGCCGGCTGCTGAGATAGCCCACAGAGTGCCTGTAGTGGTCAGCCCACCAGTGAGCAGGCCAATCAAAAATAGAGCTGTTGGGGTCATATTATTCCCGCCTTTAGTATCTGTGAGCCAATATATTGAGAGCATTGTGGAACAATAGCATTTCCAAGGGCTTTCAGTCTAGCCACCCGATTGGGAATCCCATCATCCAAGTCACAAAGCGTGGGTTTAGGCGGGTTTTGGTGCCAATAGTTTTCTGGGTGTATCCATCCAGCTTGGCTGCTGCTGCATTCAGATTCCGTGCTCTGCGCCATACTGCTGGGCATGTTGGATTGTTTCGTGATGTGCTCACTGTTGGAGTGGGCAGCACCATTGAATCCAGCAGATTCAATCTGCCCAAAGCCTGCAGGCTGTGTCTCTTTCTCCTGCTGTTTGGTCTGGTTGTGTTGTTTGAGCCATATTCTGTGGCTGTTGGGGTAGGCAGAAGCTGCATCAGATTCTGGTGCCCTCTCCACTTTTGCATTGATGGGCTTAGCATATTGTTTCTGGTGGTTGGGGTAGGCAACGCCAAACCAACGTTTTCTAATGTGAGGGGCTCCAAATTGTCTAGCTGATATAATCTGCCATTCAAGGTCATACCCGAGTTGGGCCAGCGATTCTGATACGGTGCTGAGACCATTTTGAATAATGGCAGCCACGTTCTCCAACACGATGACTCTGGGTCGTATCTCACCAATAAGTCTGTGCATCTCCCACCAAAGACCCGATTTTTTCCCATTGATTCCCTCCTGTTTTCCTGCAATGCTGATGTCTTGGCAGGGGAATCCCCCGCACATAATGTCAACATATGGAAGCACCTTGGAGGATACCTGCCTGATGTCCTGATGAATCACTGCTGATGGCCAGTGGCGTGCCAGCACTGATTGGCAGAATGGGTCCTGCTCAATCTGCCAGATGGTTGTGCTGTTAGGGATAGCTCGCTCAAGTCCAAGCTCAAAGCCACCTATTCCGGAGAAACAGCTGCCAATGGTTATCATATTAGCCTCGGGAAATGCTCACAATGTTGTCAAAGTTAGAAATAGCTCCTTGGAGTCTTTGGCGCAACACCGGAGGCAGAGCCAAGACAGCTCCCTGGATCTCATTCAATAGCTGCTCATCAGTCATTGTTTGCTCACCCACCTCATTGGCATCCAAGGCCATCAGCTGCTGCAGCACTGACAATAACTGCCTCTGGAGAGCTGCATAGGCTTGCCAGCTCTCTGATTGGGCTGCCTTGCTTGCTGCTGTCTTCAGCTCTGTGCTCTGCTGCACCAATAGAGATCTGATGTCTGTGGTGCTCTGCTGCTGTGTCTCCTGCTGTTGCTGCTCTCTCAGATCTCGGATTCCATCTCGATGATAACCGTGGACCCGCTCCAGCATCCAGGCACATGCTTTCCAATCTTTCTGGGTGTGCTTCTCAATCCGAATCAGCATCAGCTCAGCTTGCTGGGCTCTAGCTTGCTGGACCTCCAGATAGAAATCTCTATACTTGCCGTGGTTGGCTTTCTTTCCCTGCCTGAGCCATCGATGCAGAGTGGTCTCAGCTACTGATGCCATTTCTGCTGCGAGCTTGTATGTCAGCCCTTTCTTAATCGCTGCTATTATTAGCGGCTTGGCCTGTTCGATCTTCCCTCTCGGGCCTCTGGTAGCCATAGAACCTCCAGTTTTTGGCTAAAAAAATTATCAATTTCTAAAAAAAGGGGCGGTGGCA